>Ga0172377_10001327_pt1 | contig 24803 bp, 18 predicted proteins | sample Pumphouse3metaG_FD_119749 | JGI IMG/M metagenome (GOLD analysis project Ga0172377, IMG submission 119749) | Leachate microbial communities from a municipal landfill in Southern Ontario, Canada - Pumphouse #3 metaG | ecosystem: Engineered > Solid waste > Landfill > Unclassified | place: Canada... | reverse complement strand
CTACCTTTTTTAATATCCAGTGAAAGATCCTTTATAACAGGTTTTGATAATTCATTGTTATTACCTTTTTTATTTATATCATCATAGCTGAAGGTTAAATCTTTTATGGATATAGCAATGTTACGGGAATCGGGCAGATTATTTTTCATCATTTTTAAATTTGATGGTTTTTAAAAATTCAGCGGCTACTTTTTGAGGTGATTTTTTCTGAATTTCGACTTCGTAATTCATGCTGCTCATTTTTTTGTTATCAATTTTCCCATTCAGACTGGATAGAATTTTCTCTATTTCAGGATATTTTTTTAGAATCTCGTTTCTTACAATAATGCCGGCCTGATATTTCGAGAAATAATGTTTATTGTCTTTTAGTGTCTTTAGTTTTAAGGCAATTAGTTGTGCATCAGTGGTAAAGGCGTCTACGCAATTGATCTTTTTTTCTTCAATTGCCTTATATCTTAAATTTATATCCATTTCATGGAGTCTGCGGAATTTAAATGGGTATACTTTTATAAGTCCCTTATATCCGTCTTCCCGTTCAAAGAAATCGAATTCTGCACCAAAATCGAATTTACTACTCACTTTTGCCAGATCCGAGAATGTCTGAATATTTTCTTTGCTGGCTGTTTGTTGTGTTATGGCAATGGTAAATGCATTGTTGAAGCCAAATAAACCGGTCCATTTTAAATTAAATTTATCATTGTAGCTCTGTTCTAAATTCTTTAGATCAACTACTGAATTATCTCTTTTAAGTACAGATAACCATGCTGTGCTGGTATATTCGGGATAGATATCAATTTTACCGGCAAGCATTGCAGGATGTATATTGGTGGTTCCGCCTCCAATACCAAAATTCCTTATTACGTTAATGTCTGTATTATTTTCTATAGCCTGAGCCATAATTTCACCCAGAATAAATTGTTCGCTTGTGGGTTTTGAAGCAATAACTATTTTTCCGTTTTTGTTGTTTTGAGAGGGTGACAGATAAAGAATGGATGCAATTATTCCTATAATCAGAAGACTTAAATTGATTCCTGTTTTGTATAAATCTTTTTTAGAGGCATTGTGTGTAATAATTTTTTGAATCCTGTTGTTTTTTTCCAGTGTTCCTACAAATTTATCCCCGGCAATGGCGAAAGCTGAAATAAATAAAGATCCTGTTACAATAAGAGGAGTATTCATTGTATTTAGTCCGCGGAAAATTGCCTGCCCAAGACCGCCTGCTCCAATTAATGCTGCAAGACTTACTATGGCTATAACCATTACGGTGGTAACTCTTAAACCTGATAGTATGGATGGAAGGGCCAAAGGAAAATAGATATTTCTGAATATTTGTTTTCGTGTAGATCCCATACCACGTGCAGTTTCTATTAGTTGTGGCGAAACTTCCCTGAATCCTGTATATGTATTGCGAACGATTGGAAGGAGTCCGTACATTACAAGTACAAAAAGAGCATTTTTCAGACCTATTCCTACAATTGGAATAAGAATTCCAAACATGGCTATTGTTGGTATTGTGTATAAAAAGTTGATTGTAGGAAGAATTACCGTTCTGGCTTTAGGGGAATAGAATACCCAGATACCTATTAGTATCCCAAAAAAAGTAACAAGACTTAAAGCTGTAAACGAAATAAGATAATGTTCGCATATTAATTGTAAAAAATAACGCCATCGTTCAAATATGTATGTTTCCATAGATGATTTTTTAGAGTACTTTAATATGTGTAATGTCCGGGAGTAAACAATGTACGTATTAAATATTAAAGCTTAAAAAAGAAAGAGGAATTTTTTAAACAGTAGCTTTTTTAAACAGCAGAACAGAATTTATACCTTAGTATTTTTGATTTTTTATATGCCTAATGTTTTGTGTGTCCTGCCTTTTTCCAATATCGGACGAAGGTTTTTTATTTTTTGTCTGTCTATAATAAAGTGAAGGGTATAACAGAGGGAAAAACTGTTGCTGCTAAAACCAGTAAAGAGTGATATCTATAACACATTAGTCTTCATTGAAGTTTATAGATATATGAAAAAATTAATAAGTAAATGCGCTATAGCGTAAAAAATAAAAATATGTCTGAAGTTTCCTTTTCATCAGTATTGAAAAAATTTTCTCCTATTACATTGAAAGAAATGTCTATGGTTAGATTTATGAATCGTATTGATACAAAATATGTTACAACAAAAGAAAACCTTATTCCTTTTTTATCAGAAATGAGCGAAGATTATTATGTCCAAAAAATTAATAATAAACGTATAGCTCTGTATCATACTTTGTATATGGACACTCCTGACCTTGAAATGTACATTGCACATCAGGATGATCGCTCAGTACGGCAGAAAGTAAGAATTCGTGAATATGTGGATTCGAATTTGTCATTTTTTGAAGTTAAAAACAGAGATAACAAAGGACGTATAATAAAAGAACGTATTGCCATATCTGATTTTAAAGAATATAATAGCGAAGAAGGAGTCTCCTTTATTGAAAAGAAGACTCCTTATAATATGCAGAATCTGATCCCTCAGCTGGAGAACTCTTTTGAGCGTATTACACTTGTAAATAAAGAGAAAACACTGCGATTAACCATTGATCAGAATATAAGTTTTAACAATATACAGACCAGTCTTAAGAATGATTTATTATCTGATTTAGTTGTTATTGAAATTAAACATGATGGTAAGCTAAAACCTGAAAGTCGTTCTTTACTGAAAAATATGAATATCCATCAGGAAAAGATCAGTAAGTATTGTGTTGGTTCTGTTTTAACTAACCCTGATTTGAAATATAATCGATTTAAACCGAAACTTTATTTTATAAAAAAAATTATAAATACAGAAATAAATGAATAATTTTATAATGCTTTTGCAAACGGGACTTCTTTGTAATAATACTGGTTCTGTTGTGTCTTCAGGAGTTTTACCCGGGATTTGGAATATGTTGTTCCGATTTGGGCTTAATTTTTTAGTCGTATGGTTTATTATCCGTGTTTTTTACTATAGAAAAAGTAAAAGAATGGATTATTTATTTACGTTTATATTAATTAGTATAAGTATATTTTTTCTGATTTACCTGCTTGATAATGTACAGATACAAATTGGTATGGCACTGGGTATTTTTGCCATATTTGGAATTATTCGTTACAGAACGGAGACTGTTCCAATAAGGGAAATGACGTATCTGTTTTCAGTTACTGCTTTGTCTGTAATTGGTGGCCTTTCTCTTCATATATCCAGCTTTCAGTTGATTATAACATATCTTGTTTTTATATTTGTTATATGGATTTTGGAAACTGTGCGCTGGAAAAATCATACCAATATAAAAATGATTGTTTATGATAAAATTCAGCTGATAACTTCTGAAAGGGAAAAGGAACTTATAACAGATATTGAAAAAAGGACGGGCCTTAAAATTGATAAACTTGAGATTGGACAAATTGATTTTATGAGAGATATAGCTTATATTAAAATTTTCTATGAATCAAAGGGTTCAAATTTAACTAACTCTGTTACTCATTTTCCAAAATGGAATGAAGTAGAGGAATAAATTAAAATAATAATATGATTATTTTTAAGAACAATGTGATCTCTCTTTTCACAAAAGGGTTGATCTTAATGGCTTTATTGCAGATTATAAGTTTTTCTATAAAAGCCCAGGAAACGGATGATGACTGGGGTGCCATGGTATCTTTGGAATTGTCAAAAAATATATCAGAGAAAGTATCTCTTTCGTGGCATGAAGATTATCGTTCTCGCAATAATTTTTCTACTACGGAAAAGTTTTCTCATGGTCTTAATGCAACGTATAAGCCTTATAATTTTTTAAAAGGTGGCATTGGTTATATACTTTATAATTATAATGATGAAGATAATGGCTGGCAAAGCCGACAGCGTTATTTAGCTTTTGTTACAGGTGATCATGATTTGGGGAACTTAAATATTTCACTTCGTGAAAGGTATCAGGATACCCAATGGCGTGTTAATAAAATTTTTAAGAAAAAAACATACATCCGTTCCTGTCTGAAATTTAAATATGATATTAAACATTGTTCTTTTGAACCTTTCGCGTCGGCTGAGATGTATTCTTTATTAAATGATAGTCCCACGTTAGACAAAAAATGGCGTTATGAGATAGGTTCAAAATATAAAATAAATAAGCATAGCAAGTTGGATTTCCATCTAAGATACACTACCAGCGGAACAGAGGATGTGGGGAATGAAGGGAAAATCTGTGTAGGTTATTCCTATGATTTTTAATTTTATCTGCGTAACAGATAATTCTATGCGAATTTTAGCGTATGTAAAATTAAAATTTTAATTTACTTTTTTCTTGTCTGTATTTTGTTTTCTGTCTTCTGTCTTTTATTTTTATCTTTGCAGGACAAAATTTATTTTAATTCAAATAATTTGTTTTATGAATACAGAGGAATTGAGCGAGCAGGAGGTTATCAGGAGAAATTCACTGACAGAATTACGGAAACTGGGAATTGAGCCATATCCGGCAGAAGAATTTCCGGTTAATGCTAAAACTGAAGAAATAAGGGCCGGTTATAGTCCCGAAAAAGATAATTTTAAGGAAGTCGTTATTGCCGGAAGGCTTATGAACCGCAGAATAATGGGGAAAGCTTCCTTTGCAGAATTACAGGATGACAAAGGACGTATTCAGCTCTATCTGAATCGTGACGAAATATGCGGGGGTGAAAACAAAACTCTTTACAATACAGTCTTTAAGAAATTAATGGATATCGGAGATATCATCGGTATTAAAGGATTTGTATTTTTGACACAGGTAGGGGAGTTATCAGTTCATGTTAAGGAAATTAAACTTCTTAGCAAAGCACTTCGTCCGCTGCCGGTTGTAAAGAAAAAAGACGGTGTCGTTTTTGATTCTTTTTCAGATCCTGAACAGCGTTATCGTCAGAGATATGTTGATTTGATTGTTAATCCGTCTGTAAAGGATGTGTTTATAAAGAGGGCAAAGATAATAGATACTATGCGTACATTCTTTAATAAACAGGGTTATACAGAAGTTGAAACTCCAATACTTCAGTCTATACCCGGAGGAGCCGCAGCAAGACCTTTTATTACACATCATAATTCTTTAAATATTCCTCTGTATCTTAGGATAGCTGATGAATTGTATCTTAAAAGACTTATTGTAGGAGGATTTGATGGTGTATATGAGTTTGCCAAGGATTTTCGTAATGAAGGAATGGACAGAACTCATAATCCTGAATTTACAGCCATGGAAATATACGTGGCCTACAAGGATTATAACTGGATGATGAATTTCACGGAAGAAATGCTTGAAACTATTGCTGTAACTTTATATGGAAAGACGCTTTTGCCGATGGGTGAGAACGAGATTGAGTTTAAACGTCCTTATCCCCGTATAACTATGCAGCAATCAATTCTTGATCATACAGGTTTTGATATAGAAGGCAAATCTGAGGATGGGCTTAAAGAAATATGCAGGAAACTGGAAATTGAGGTTGATCCTTCTATGGGAACAGGAAAATTAATCGATGAAATTTTTGGTGCAAAATGTGAAGGCACATATATTCAGCCTACATTTATTACGGACTATCCCAAGGAGATGTCTCCTCTTACAAAGCGGCATCGCACTAAACCTGGATTGACTGAGCGTTTTGAACTTATGGTTAACGGTAAGGAACTTGCAAATGCCTATTCTGAGCTGAACGATCCTATTGATCAGAGAGAGCGTTTTGAATATCAGCTGGGTCTTTCTGCGAAGGGTGATGATGAGGCGATGTTTATTGATCATGATTTTTTAAGAGCCCTGGAATATGGGATGCCTCCTACTTCAGGAATGGGAATTGGAATTGACCGTCTGGCAATGCTGATGACTAATAGTACTTCTATTCAGGATGTTCTGTTTTTTCCTCAGATGAAACCTGAGAAAAAATCTGCTCCGGATGATGCGGATGAGTTGTTTGAAGCTCTTGGCATCCCTAATGAATGGGTGAAAGTAGTGAAAAAAATGGGTTTCAAAAAAGTGCTTTCACTGAAAGAAGTAAAACCAGGTAAATTTTTTAATGATATCTGCGGATATAATAAGAAAAATAAACTGGGACTTAAAAATCCTTCGATGGATGATATAAAACAATGGCTGTCTTAACCTGTTATTTTAAATGATGAAAAAAAGAATAGGAATAATTGGAAGCGGTAGCTGGGCAACAGCACTGGCAAAAATAATATTAAACAGGGAAAAGCAGGTAAACTGGTATTTCCGTAAACCTGAAAATATTGAACTGTTTAAACGTTACCACAATAATCCAAATTATTTACGTGTGGTAAAATTTGATACAACTAAAATTAATTTTTACACTGACGTCAATGAAATTGTAAAACGATCTGATATTATTTTACTTGCTATACCTTCTGCTTTTATTCATCAGAGTCTTATAGGATTAAAGGAGGATATTAGTAAAAAGATGGTTGTTTCTGCCGTTAAGGGTGTTATCCCTGAAACGAATCAGACTCCTGGACAGTATTTACATAACAGATTTAATGTCCCTTACAACAGGTTTTGTGCGATTGTTGGTCCCTGCCATGCAGAAGAAGTGGCAATGGAACGTCTTTCTTTTTTAACTATTGCCTGTAAAAATTTATCAACAGCACATGATTTTGCATCTATTCTGGAATGTGATTATATTAAGATGAAGGTTTCGGATGATATTACCGGAATGGAGTATTCTTCCGTACTGAAAAATATTATTGCCATTGCTTCAGGAATTGTTCATGGTCTGGATTATGGTGATAATTTTCAGGCTATTTTGATTTCAAATGCTATAAATGAAATTGAAAGATTTGTGGATAAAGCTTATCCGATAGTCAGGGATATCAGTAATCCGGTTTATCTGGGAGATCTTCTGGTGACTGCATATTCTCAGTTTTCAAGAAATCGTGTTTTTGGAACTATGATAGGGAAAGGATATAGCATAACATCGGCACAGCTTGAAATGCGTATGATTGCAGAAGGATATTATGCTACAAAAAGTATTCATAAGATTAACGAGAAATATAAAGTAGATTTACCTATATGTGATGCTGTTTATGAAATTTTGTACGATAAAACCGATCCTGCAATAGTCATTAAAAATTTGATTGAAAAATTGAGATAATTAAAGGTTATGGTGGTTAAACACGATAAAGTACCTGGATATAAAGATATTTACGAAATATAATAATAAATAAAAATATCAGACATATGAAAAATATTTTATTGAATACCGAAAAAACATTCGGCTTTATTTCTGAGGGGGCAGTAAATAAATACGCCTCACAGATGGAAAAAAATAATGAAATACTGGAAAAAGGTATCGGAAAAGGAGGCGACTTTTTAGGATGGAATCATCTTCCTTCATCTATTTCAGAAAAAGAATTTGCTGATTATGAACAGACAGCTAAACTTCTTAACGATAAAAAAATTGATATATTTATCGTTATCGGAATAGGCGGATCTTATCTTGGTGCAAAAGCAGTAATAGAAGCATTATCTGATAATTTTTCACATTTAAAGAATAACCATAAGCCTATAGTGCTTTTTGCCGGACAAAATATTGGCGAGGATTATTTATTTGAACTTCGTCAGCTTTTAAAAGACAAAGAATACGCAATGGCTATGATTTCCAAGTCGGGAACAACAACAGAACCTTCCATTGCATTCCGTTTGCTGAGACAGGATATGGAAGAGAAATACGGCAAGGAAGAATCAAAATCAAGAATTATTGCTATTACTGACAAAAAACGCGGAGCACTGCGTAAATTAGCTAATACCGAAGGATATAAAACATATGTTATTTCAGATGATATTGGCGGGCGTTATTCCGTTCTTACTCCTGTAGGATTATTAGCTATTGCAGTAGCAGGATTCGATATAAGGGCTCTGGTTAAAGGAGCTGTGGAAATGGAAAAAGCAACAGGCACTGATGTTCCTTTTGAAAAGAATCTTTCGGCACAATATGCTGCTGTTCGAAATGAATTATATAGAAACGGTAAACATATTGAGATACTGGTAAACTTTAATCCTAAACTTCATTTCTTTTCAGAATGGTGGAAACAGCTGTACGGAGAGAGCGAAGGTAAGGAAGGAAAAGGTCTTTTTCCGGCAAGTGTAGATTTTACTTCTGATCTTCATTCTATGGGTCAGTATATTCAGCAGGGCGAGAGAATATTGTTCGAAACTGTTATTTCAGTTGAGAATCCTGATAATAAAGTTCTAATCCCTAAGGATGAAGAGAACCTTGACGGACTAAATTTTTTAGCAGGAAAACGCGTTGATGAAGTAAACAAGATGGCAGAACTGGGAACTATGATAGCTCATGTAGACGGAGGTGTTCCTAATATTAAGGTGAGCATCCCAAAACTGGATGAATCAGGACTTGGACATTTGATTTATTTTTTCGAAAAGGCCTGCGGACTTAGTGGATATACATTGGGTATTAATCCATTTGATCAGCCGGGAGTAGAAGCATATAAGAAGAATATGTTTGCCCTTCTCAATAAACCGGGATACGAAGAAGAAACAAGGGCAATCAAAAAAAGATTATAAATATTAGTCTTAATTTAAATAAAAGAGGAGAAATTAATTTATTAATTTCTCCTCTTTTATTTACTAATAGCTAAGTCTTTCCACATAACTGGCATCAAGCCGGATAAAGATAAACAGCAAGATTGTAAATGACCATAGTGATGATCCTCCGTAGCTGAAAAACGGAAGTGGAATACCAATTACAGGTGCAAGACCAATAGTCATACCAATATTGATGCTTAGATGAAAAAATAGAATACACGCCACGCTATATCCATATATACGGCTAAAAACGGATCGCTGTCTTTCGGCAAGATAAATAAGTCGTAACAATAACCATGTAAATAACAGCAGGACAATAGTAGTCCCTGCAAATCCCCATTCTTCCCCAACCGTACAGAAAATAAAATCGGTACTTTGTTCCGGAACAAAATCAAATTTTGTCTGAGTTCCGTTTAAGAATCCTTTTCCTAAGAATCCTCCTGATCCTATAGCAATTTTTGACTGATTTACATTATATCCCACGCCTAAAGGATCATATTTAATACCCAGTAATTCATTAATTCTGTCCTGCTGATGAGGTTCAAGAATCTTGTTAAACACATAATCAGTCGAAACGGAAAAGGAGCATAAAGCAAGGTAAATTCCTATTACAATAAGAATCTTATATAGTTTGTAAATAAAAGAATAAATAGCAAAAATCAATGATGAAATAAAAGTTGAGAAAATTAAAATCTGTGTAGATGAAAAATTATCTTTTAAAAGATAGTTTCCCAGCCATACAATACAAAAGATAAGCAGATATATTGACGATGCTTTAAGATATATTAATACTTGCTGCGGATAAATAATATAAACAACAATAAGAGCAAATAGTGTAAGAATGAAGATTACCTGAATTATATTTAAAACCAGCGTTAGTATAAAAACTACTGATACAAGTAAAACGGAGAATAGAATAATTCCAGACAATCCCTCTCTGTATAGAACCAATAGAGATACAGCAAATACCAAAGCTGATCCTGTATCGTTCTGAAGGAATATAAGACTAATAGGGCATAAAAAAATAATACCCAGAGCCAGAAGGTCTTTTATTTTTGTCATTTTAAAGGAATAGGAGCTGGCGTATTTAGCAACTGCCAGAGCTGTAGCTACTTTAGAAAATTCAGCGGGCTGGAAAGCAAAAGATCCTAACTGAAACCAGGATTTTGCACCCTTAATCTCAGTGCCGAAAAAAAGTACTCCTATAAGTGAAACCATGGAAAGTCCGTAGATTATATAGGCGAAGGAAACATAAAATTTGCTGTCAAGCAGCAGCAGGACAGTGGCAAGAGAAATAGCTGCAACTATCCATATAAGCTGTTTTCCGTAACGCTGGGTAATGTCAAAAATTTCTTTGTGCTCATCATTAAAAACAGCGGCATAGATATTTATCCATCCTAAAAAAATCAGGATAAGGTAGATTAGAACTATCTGCCAGTCTATATTGGACCATATGCTGTTTCTCTGTGTCATTTTATCTGGTTAGGACTTAATAAATTTGTATCGAACATTTTATTCTCAATATTTATTCTGTTTGCTCCCTGTATTGTGTCAGTCAGATATTTTTCAATAATCAGACTGGCAATTGGGGCGGCATATCTTGCGCCCCATATTCCGAATTCAACATAAACGGCTACGGCAATTTTGGGATGATTTTTTGGTGCGAAGGCAATAAATGCTGAATTATCAGAACCATGAGTATTTTCAACAGTTCCTGTTTTTCCGCAGATTGTTATTCCGTTAACGTATGCTGTATATCGTGTATTGGTTTTGTCAACTACCTGTTGCATTCCGTTGATTACCGGCTCAAAATATTTGGGATCAACAGGAGTCTGGTGTTTTTTAAAATGTAATTTATTAATTGTACCGTCGTTTTTTATAATAGATTTTACCAGATGTGGGGTAATATAATATCCTCTGTTTGCAATAATGGCAGTGGAATTTGCCATCTGTAAAGGTGTAAGAATAATTTCTCCCTGTCCGATGGCAAGAGACCTGATAGTAAGTGCGTTCCAGTGGTGTTTTCCGAAATAGTGATCATAATATGTTGATAATGGAATATTCCCTGAACTTTCACCGTAAAGTTCAGTCCCTATGGTATGTCCCAGACCGAAACTTGTAATATAGTTTCTCCATTTTTTATATCCTTCTTCTGCAGTAGGTGCATTTCCTATTATTAACCGGAATACGTTCCAGAAATATGTATTACATGACTCCCTTATGCCACCTTCCAGATCAATGGGACTTTCATGAAAGTGAGTACATCTTATAGGATGTGAATTCGGTCCGTCACATTTAAATCTTGTCGTTGAATCAATTACATCTTCATTTAAACCGATAAGTGCCTGTAGTACTTTAAATGTAGAACCCGGAGAATAAGAGGCTGATATTGCTCTGTTAGTAAGAGGTCTTATAGAATCCATTAGTAGTTTTCCGTAGTTTATGCCACGTTGTCTTCCAACCAGAAGGTTGGGGTCATAAGAAGGACCGCTGTAGAAGCAGAGTATTTCGCCTGTGTTGGGTTCAATGGCAACAACTGCACCTCTTTTATTTTGCATAAGTTTCTCGGCATATTCCTGCAAGTCTCTGTCAATGGTTGACATAAGATCATTACCTAAAATAGCTGATGTATCTTTTTCCCCGTCCTTATATGAACCTTTTATCTGATTGTGTACATCTACAAGATAGAAATTAACACCTTTGTATCCGCGTAATTCTTTTTCATAGGCTTTTTCGAGTCCGGAAACGCCGATATAGTCACCTTTTGAATAATACGAATTATTGTCAATGATTCTTTGATTTACTTCACCAACATATCCCAGCGCATGTGCAGCAATTTTTTTGGGATATTCTCTAAGTGTTCTGATCTGAACAAAAAATCCCGGATATCTGAATAATTGTTCCTGAAGACCGGCGTAGATTTCGGGTGAAATTTGTTTTAGTATTACAGAAGGTTTGTATCTTGAATATCGTTTTGCTTTTATAAGTCCATCTGTTAATGTCTGTTTTTCAATTCTCAGAATTTTGCAAAATTCAGTGGTGTCAAAAGATTCAAGATTTTTAGGTGTTACCAGAAGATCATAAGCTGCTTTATTATAAACCAGCATTTTTTTGTTTCTGTCGTAGATCAATCCTCTTGACGGATAACTGATTACTTTCCTGAGAACATTTTGTGCAGCAGATTCTTTATAAGAAGAATCAATTACCTGCAGAAAAAATAATTTGCATATGAAAGTAATTATGACTAATAGGAAAATTGCTCCGATTATATATTTTCTTTTATCATATTTATTCACTTCTCTTGTTTCTTAAAAAACAATAATTGACTAATAATAATAAGAATAATTGAAAAAACAGCACTAAAAAGACATCTTGTGAGTGTGAAAAAGAAATTTGTAAAGCTAAATGCTTCAATATAAAATAGAAACAAATGGTGGGCAAGAACCAGAATAACGGTGTATCTTGTAAACCATGATATTCCCATGCTGCTGACCGGTGGAAGGTCGTTTTTGTCTGTCGATTCTCTGTTAAAAAGTGTTTTTATAACAGACGGACGCAAAAAAGCCATAAAAGTAGTCGCCGAAGCATGAATTCCAGGTGTATTGCTGAAAATATCGATGGAAAGGCCTAATAGAAATCCTAAAAGGAGAACCAGGTATTTTGATGTTTTAAAAGGCAATAATAATATAAAGAGGATATAGATATACGGAGTAATGTAACCGTAAAGCTGAATGTGATTACACAGTAATATCTGACAGAATAATACTGTTATAAATATAAATAAATATTTTAAAAATATTTTCATCTTTATTCCCTGTTTCTTTGTAAACTATCTAATTCATTATAATAAAAATTCTTTATGATATTAATATGCCTTAGTGTCATGAAATTTGTAGAAAGACGAATTTTTATGTTGTAAAAATTATGGCCTTCTTTATGATTAAAGCTTTCAATTTTGCCAATTAAATATCCTTCAGGGAACACAGAAGAATAGCTGCTTGTAATGATTGTGTCACCAATATTTAATTGGACATGAACAGGAATCTCATTTAGTACGGCATACCGGTAATCTTTCCCATCCCATGACAAAGAACCAAAATAATTATTTTTCTTTATTCTGGCTGATACTTTCCATTTCATGTTAATTATTGTAGGACCCATAGAAAAATGGTCTGATACATTAGTGATTATTCCAACTACTCCGTTAGGACTGATGATTCCCATTCCGGATTTAATCCCATCTTTTATCCCCTTGTCTAAAGTAATATAATTATTTCGCAGGTTTACGGAATTGCTTATTACTTTAGAGGTTATAAAAATATATCCTGCACTGTCTGCAGATATGCTATCTGTATTATCAGAGACTTTTATTCTTTCCAGTTTATTTCTTAACTGTGTATTCTCATTTGCAAGATCAGAATTTATTTCTTTTAAATTGAAAATACTATAAAATGTACTTGACTGTTTATAAATATTACCAATGAAATGATTGGTAGAATTCGTAAATACAATCTTCTGATAATTATTAAAATTTACAATCAGAATAAGACAAAATACTTCCAGTAAAAGGAAAAATATAAAAAAATAAATTCGAGTTAGAAAATATAATAAACTTCTCATTTATAGGAAGTTTTGCTGTTATTTTATCTTATTAGGAAAGAAAATTTGTCAACATTTCTTAAGGCTACACCGGTACCGCGGGCAACGGCTCTTAAAGGATCTTCTGCTATATGAAACTGAATGTTTAGTTTGTCAGTCAACCGTTTGTCTAAACCTCTTAATAAGGCACCTCCGCCCGTTAAATATATTCCGTTTGCAACAATGTCAGCATAAAGTTCAGGAGGAGTCTGCTCCAGTGCATTTAAAATAGCTGTTTCAATTTTAGATATTGATTTTTCAAGACAATGCGAAATTTCCTGGTAAGATACAGGCACTTCAATAGGAAGAGCTGTCATCTGATTAGGTCCCTGAATAATATAATCGTTAGGAGGAGTTTCCAGTTTTGATAAAGCTGATCCTACATTAATTTTAATATCTTCTGCCGTGCGTTCACCTATTTTAATATTGTGCTGATGGCGCATATATTCCATGATATCAGCATTTAGCTCATCTCCTGCAATACGAATTGATTTGTTGGTAACAATTCCTCCAAGAGATATAACGGCGATTTCTGTTGTTCCTCCTCCGATATCAACTATCATATTTCCTTCGGGAGCTTCAACATCCAGATTGATTCCTATGGCAGCTGCCATAGGTTCGTATATTAAATATACTTCCCTGCCTCCGGCATGTTCTGATGAGTCACGGACAGCCCGTATTTCAACCTCAGTTGAACCTGAAGGAATACAAACTATCATTTTTAATGCAGGAGAAAAAAGTCTTGAATGCGGATGAACCATTTTAATCATTCCGCGGATCATTTGTTCTGCAGCATTAAAATCGGCAATAACGCCATCTCTCAATGGTCTTATTGTTTTTAGGTTCGCATGAGTTTTTCCCTGCATTTGACGAGCCTTTTCTCCAATTGCAACCATTTTGTCCGTTTTAAGGTCAATAGTTACATAAGAAGGTTCGTCTAATACGATTTTATCATTTTGTATAATTATTGTATTAGCTGTTCCCAGATCTAATGCAATTTCCTGTGTCAAAAATGAAAATAGTCCCATTTTCTTTATTTTCTGATGAATTAATGTTTAAAATGACGACGTCCGGTAAATACTAAAGCAATACCAAATTCATCGCATGCCTCAATGACTTCTTTATCCCTGATACTACCTCCGGGTTCAATAATGTATTTTACCCCGTATTCATTGGCAGCGTCAATATTATCGCGGAACGGGAAAAATGCATCTGAAATTAATACGGCATCTTTCATCTCGACTCCTTCTTTGAGGTTGAACCGCGGGATAGTTAAATTCTTAAGGCTGTCAACACGATTTGGTTGTCCCATGCCGGCTCCTGTAAGCCAGAAAGATCTGTCCTTATCTTCTGAGACAAGGGCAATTGCATTACTCTTTAAAAATTTACATGCAACAATTCCGAATTTAGCCAGATCCGATTTATTATTGTCGAACTGAACTTTCGAAACAGTTTTGAATTCCTGATCCATTCCTTCATCTTCATCCTGAACCAGCATGCCTCCGCTTATTGATCTATATAATTTTTCTTTTGTAATTTCAGGTTTTACCGGAACTACCAGAAGACGAAGATTCTTTTTCTTTCCTAAAACAGCAAGAGCTTCAGGTGTAAAAGACGGAGCGATGATGATTTCTACAAATTTTTTGTGGAACCAGTTAGCTATATCTTCGGTAACTGTTTCTGTGAAACATACAATACTTCCGAAAGCACTTACCGGATCACCTGCCCATGCAAGTTCAAGAGATCTTAATATATTATCACTTACAGCCAGACCGCAGGGATTTAGGTGTTTTACAACTGAAACCGCAACTCTGTTTCCTTTATCTGTTGTAGCCCAAAAGGCATCACCGCATACTTTCCATGCTGCATCTGCATCAAGAAGATTGTTGTAAGATAATTGTTTCCCCTGTAAAACCTGTGCCCCGGCAAGAGTTATACCTGAAGGATTATTATTAAATCTATAGAATGTAGCTGCCTGATGAGGATTTTCTCCGTAACGAAGAGTTTTTCCGTCATTAAGACTGATTCTACCTTTATTTGATGAACCGTCATTAAAATAGTTGAAGATAGATGAATCGTAATGTGAAGAAACTCCAAAAGCCTCCATCGCATATGATTTACGATCATCAATACTTGTTACACCATTTTTTTTATTTAGTAAAGACAAAAATGGTTCATATTGATTACGTGAGGAAAGAATTAGAACGTCTTTAAAATTTTTTGCTGCTGCTCTGATTAGTGCAATTCCGCCGATATCTATTTTTTCAATGATTTCCTGTTCTGAAGCTCCGGCGGCAACTGTTGCTTCAAAAGGATAAAGATCAACTATGATGAGATCAATTTCCGGAATTTCGTACTGAGCCATTTGTTCCAGATCTCTTTCATTATCTCTTCTTCCCAATATTCCGCCAAAAACTTTTGGATGTAATGTTTTTACCCTGCCTCCAAGTATAGAAGGGTAGCCTGTTAAGGCTTCTACAGGAGTCACCTTTATTCCTGATTTTTCAATAAAAGTTTGTGTTCCTCCTGTTGAATAAATTTTTACTCCAAGATTATTTAATTTATTTATTACTGATTCTAAGTTATCCTTGTGATATACAGATATTAAGGCTGATTTTATTTTTTTCTCGTTCATATTGTTTTTTCTAAAAAGAATAATTAGTTCAAAAGTAATAAAAACAGATGTTTATTCTTCCTGTTTGGCATATATTTTTTAGAAAAAAGATAATGTTTGATTGCTTTTAAAAAAAATCTATTCGTTGTTATAATTAGTGATAATATATATATTATTTACTTGTTAATGGATTATATAAAATTGAGCCCACTCCGAAAAGTCGGATATGCAAATATTTATAAGTTTTAGTTAAAATAATTGCTTTAAATTTTAGGATATTTACTTATTAATCAATAGTTTGTATATCATTGTTTTTAATCAATTTTTAAAAATTTACTTTTAAAAGTGGGCTCAAAATTTCAGTATGGTTAATTCTGTTTTTTAATTTCCTGTTCCGATAGTAATATTGTTAATTTTTCAAATTCTTCAACTGAGAGTGTCTCAGGTCTTCGTGAGAAAATTTCATTTTTTTTCAACTCTTCATCAGTAATAAGTGTTTTTAAAGAATTTCTCATGGTTTTACGGCGCTGATTGAAGGCTGTTTTTACAACTTTAAAGAAAAACGGTTCATCGCATTTTAATTTTTCCCGTTTGTTACGTATTAAACGTATAACCCCGGATTCTACTTTTGGAGGTGGCAGAAATGATTCCTGATATACTGTAAATAAATATTCAATATCGTAAAAAGCCTGTAAAAAAACACTAAGAATTCCATATATTTTTGATCCGGGAGGAGAACTGATTCTTACGGCTACTTCTTTTTGAATCATGCAGACCATCTGTGGAATTTTATTGTGGAATTTCAGAACTCTGAAAAAAATCTGTGAAGATATGTTATATGGAAGGTTGCCTATAATAGCAAAAGGTTCATGAAAATACTCATCAGGATTCCACTTTAAAAAATTCATGGAAATAATTCTGTCCTGTAATTGGGGAAAATGTTCTTTTAAATAAGCAACCGATTCCAGATCAATTTCAACCACTGTGGTACGGTATTCTTTTTTAGGTAGCATAAACTTTGTTAGAACACCCATACCCGGACCAATTTCAAGAACGTCATTTACGCCTGTAGCAGGCAGGCTGTCTACAATTTTTTTTGCTATAGACTCATCCTTTAAAAAATGTTGTCCTAAATATTTTTTTGCTCTTACTTTGTTCATGCCTGTTTAATTAGAAGCTGTTTTTTTATATATATTACTTCTTTTATTGTGTCCCCCAAAAAATAAACAATGAAAATATATATAATAAATGGAACAATAATGAGTCTTTAAGAAACAAATTTTTATTTTTGTCTGATGTTCTATAAAAACAACAGGCAAAGTTAAGAAAGAACATTGATAAGTTATATAAATTCTGTGGAATGGTAAATTCGTCCTTAATTTTAAATGCAATATTTTGAAATCTAAATTATTAAAGATATTAAAGTTTTTTATTTTTTTATCTATTGGTGGTTTTCTTTTCTGGCTGGTATATAAAGGTCAGGATATTAAAAAAATTAAATCTGTACTTGAACATGGCGTTGATTACAAGTGGGTATGGTTGTCTCTTTTTTTGGGGATACTCAGCCATATCAGCAGAACTGTAAGATGGTCATTAATGATAGAACCACTTGGAAAGAAACCCCGGATGCTAAATACTTTTTTAGCTGTTATGGTCGGTTATCTTATGAATCTTGTCATTCCCAGAATGGGAGAAATTTCACGATGCGGGGTTTTGGCACGATACGAAAAAATGTCTTTCACAAAGTTACTCGGTACTGTTGTTACCGAAAGAATTATAGATGTAATAATGTTGCTTGTTCTTACATTTATCGTAGTTGTGTCTCAGTTTGGGGAAATAATACAGTTTCTAAAAAATAATCCTGACATACTGGCAAAAGCAAATCATATTTTATTCTCACCAATATTGATAATCGTTGTTGCAGTAATAGTGGCTTTTGTCGTTTTTTTTAGAAAGAAGATTTCAAGATCCGGTATTTTTGAAAAAATTAAAAAGATTATAAATAATTTTGTTGAGGGACTTAAGACCATAAATAAGATGAATAATAAGGGATGGTTTATTTTTCATACCATCTTTATTTGGGTTATGTATTATTTAATGCTGTATGTAGTGTTCTTTTCTTTTGACTTTACATCAAATCTTTCTCCTGTTGCCGGGCTGACGACTTTCGTTTTGGGTAGTTTTGGTATGGTGGCTCCGGTACAGGGAGGAATAGGGGCCTGGCATTTTATGGTGACTCAATCATTAATGGTTTATGGAGTGGCAAAGTCTAATGGTTTAATTTTTGCATTTCTTGCTTATACTTCAATGACTGCGTTAATGGTTGTTATGGGATTGATTTCTCTGTTGGTACTTCCGTTTGTTAATAAAAGAAAGCAGTAAGGCACGGTAGAGGGTTATAGGTTAAATAAACCCTATTGGTTGAAGATTACCTTTGCAATTATTTACCTTTGTAACTTTAAAATTAAAAGATCAAATATCTTGAATACTGAACTTTTTATAGCCCGTAGATTATTTTCTGATAAAAAATCAGGTCAGAAATTTTCAGGCAGAGTAGTGAAGCTGGCTGTTGCCGGGATTAGCCTGGGACTTGCTGTTATGATTATTTCTGTTTGTATCATTATTGGTTTTCAGAGGGAAGTAAAAGGAAAAGTCAACGGCTTTGCTTCACATCTTCAGATTGTAAGTTCTGATGGAAATAATTCCTATCAGACACAACCAATTATAGAATATCCCGATTTTGTAGAAAAGTTAAAACATATGTCAGGAATACGTCATGTCCAGAAATTTATTACCAAGCCAGGAATGATCAAAACAAAAGAAAGTATTCAGGGTGTGGTTCTTAAAGGAATATCTTCTGATTTTGACTGGAGTTTTTTTAATAAATACAAAATATCAGGTGAAGAATTCTCCATGGATACTGTTGATCGTTCATCGGTATGGATCTCAAAGCAGTTGTCTGATTTGCTGAAAATAAAGCAGGGTGACAAATTTCTTATGTATTTTTTAAATCAGAATGAACGGTATCCGAGAATTCGTCGTTTTAATGTTTGTGGTATATACAAGACCGGACTTGATGAGTTTGATAAGATGTTTGTGCTGGTACAGATGTCCCAGATTAGGCATCTTAATTCATGGGAGAAAAATCAGATCAGCGGATACGAAATTTTTATTTCAGATCCTGATAATCTTGATGATATGGATTTAACAGTTCAGAGAATGATGGCATCGTATTTCCCCGTAAGTCAGAACAATCTGCAATTGACAAATATTAAAAACAAATATCCGGAGATTTATGACTGGCTGAACCTTCTGGATATGAATGTGTGGATTATATTGATCCTTATGATTGTCGTTGCCGGCTTTAATATGATATCCGGACTTCTTGTTATCATACTTGAGCGCATGCAGATGATCGGAATAATGAAATCCATGGGAGCATCCAACGCTAATGTCCGCAAAATATTTCTTTATTTATCAGCATTCCTTGTTGGCAGAGGTCTTTTGTTAGGCAATGTTATTGGTATAGGTTTATGCCTTATTCAGTATTTCTTTAATATAATTCATCTGGATCCTGTTTCATATTATGTGTCTACAGTACCCGTATATTTTCCCATCTTTAAATTAATCATGCTGAATATAGGAACGTTGATTATAACTGTCCTTATGCTTGTTATTCCTTCTTATTTCGTAGCCAGAATATCGCCGGACCGGATTATACGTTTTGACTGATTTTCTGTAATTAAAATTTCCGGTTTTATAAGGTTACAGTAATGATGGTAGTTATCAATAACTTTATTTACATAATTGAAAGGTTCTGATCCTCTGCAGTATCCCCATTTAACCACATTATCCGTATAATATTTTTTATTCGATTTATTTAGCATAAAATAATCTACGTTTCCGGTCCATATATATGGATCCTTATGATATTTTACTGCCAGTCGCTGGGCATCCTTAACATGTCCGTATCCTGCATTATATGAGGCAAGTATGAACTTTAAACGTTCTGTTGGGTCTGCAATTTGGATCTTAAATATTGAATTCAGCCATTCCAGTAACTTAACACCGGTTTTTATATTTCCTTCAGGTGATTCGAAGTCATCTATGTTAAACCTGTCGGCTGATTCGGGAATAACCTGCATTAGTCCGTATGCTCCCTGCCATGAAACAGCATCAGGATCAAATCGGGATTCCTGATAAATAACTGCAGCTACAAGCCGCCAGTCTATATTAGCATTTTTACTATATTCCTTAATAAGATTATCATATGGAGATATTTCTCCTCCCAGATTTGAATGATAAGTCTTGTTAGTTACAAAAGAAGCTCTTTTTGACTGATAATATTTATTGTATATATCCTTATACTCTTTGGTTTCTTTAAAGTTTATTATCCAGTTATCAAGGTAGTTCAGCCATTCAGGCTCATTTTTTCGTACTGCCCAGGCAAGATTCTGAGGGAAACTCACAGGTGTTGAAATATCCAGATTTGAATAATATTGTTTATTAATACCGGCCACATTTTCTTCGCATATTGTGTAGTCAATTTCACCTTCTGATACTTTGGCAATTAGCTGCTCTACTCCGTAAAGGCTGTCCTGTACAATTTTAATACTGGTGCCAATCTCATCCGAAAGGTGTTCAAGCCTGCTATTATATGCCGAATTTTTCTGTATATATATTGTCTTCCCTGCTAAATCTATCTGATTACGGATCATAGAGTCTTCCAGTTGTTTCGAAGATAATTTTTTCCATCCTTTAGGTTTTCTCTGAACAAGTATCTGCCGGGTCTGGAGAATAGGATCTGTAAAATTAAATTCTTTTTCTCTGTCTTTGGTTATGATAAGATTTTTAGCAATAAGATCATAATCACCGTCTTTAAGACCTTCAAATGATTCCTTCTGATTATTGCTGACCTGTATTTCCAGTTTTAATCTCATGTCTTTTGCCAGATGTTGAAGTATCGAATATTGATACCCCATCGTTTTCCCCCGGTAAATAAAGTAATTGGTGGAATTGCAGTCAACAAGAACCCTGAGTTTCCCTGACTTAATAATATTTGTTAATTTTGTGTTTCCCTTTGTTTCTTCATGGTATTTTACTGAGGAACAAGCTCCTAAGATAAAAATACATATGATAATAAAGGGAACAGTAACCCATAATTGTTTTTTCATACTTGTATTCGTAATGAACGAATTAATATTTTAAAATTTATATTGATTTTAAATAAGCACGGATTTTTCTCCGATAATTAGTCGTAGAAAGACCATGCTACGCCCAGCCTGAAAGTGCGCCGGAACAGTGGATAATTTGGTGCTGTCCAGAAGTTTCCATCTAGTAGCCCCGCTGTTGCATTTATGAATTGTGCAAAGAACCTTGTTCTTTTTAATTTAAAATTCAGATGACCGCATACAAAAGGATAATTTCCTGTTTTTTGTTTGTTTTGCCAGTGGTATTGTCCTGTTTCCGGTTCATATGCGTCTGAATAAAAAGACGTATTGTACCGGACATCCAAACCTATGTGAAAATTCATTACTTTCGATAAAATTGTTTTATAGTTTATACTTATAAAAGTACATAAATCAGGTAGCTGTAGATAATCCTCCTGACTGCTTTTTTGCCAGAGCCCCTGCATTCTTATTTCCCAGTGCGGATGAATGAAGTCCTTGTTGATATATCCTGAAAAGACCATTAATTCTTTGTTTCCCTGCTGGGGAACAGCTTCAGAATTCAGGAATATATAATTATTCCAGATTGTATAATTTGCACCTATATTTAAATTAAATCTCTGAGAGTGAATATTTCCATGAAGTAATAATTGATTCGAATTGTTGAAATTATTATTCCATTGATGAAAATCTGAACGGTATTTTGAAATAAAATAATCAGAAACAAATGTGTTAATGTTTCCCGAAAGCTTCAACGTAGTTGTATCTTTTCCGATTTTTAGAGGTTTGTCGATCCAGGCACTTAATTCAGTCTGCTTCGATTTATAACCTGTAATGTATACTTTCCCCTGGGCATTCCATTTCCAGAATTTACCATCTAAACGGGAAATGCCTCCCCCAACGAAAAGATTATGATATTTTTCTTTGTTTAAGGTATAACTATTAACCGAGGGCATTTTTATGTTAATGGCATCATATCCAATATAAGCTCTTTTCCCGAAAGTATATTTACTGTCCGGATTTTCGTAATACTTAATCTGAAAAATATTGGTAAAACGATTAAAGAAAATAGAATCAGAAACCGATGTGGAATCAATATAAGACGAAGGATAAAAGTCCAGGTTAGGACTATCGTCAGAATATGTGCGTTTGTTTCCTGAATATTCCAACTGCCAGATAAAGCCTATAATAGGTCTGTATACGTCATAATCCTTACCTAAAGAGTCTTCTTTTGTTTCGTATTTTCCAATTCTGTATTCGTTTGTGAAATTAACTGTAGTATTTTTAAGATTGGATTTGGCATTAGTAAGATTGACTATGTATGTCTCCGTTTCTTTATATTCATTAAGGTCCATATCTGAATCCATTCCTCCGTTTTCTTCAGATTTATACTGATTGAAAATAAGGTTGCAATGAGATATGAATTTGTCAGAGATATAACTGGTAATTAATCCTATATTATGAATTCTATTTTCCTGATTTTGATAAAAACCCGTCGATTTTGCCGTATTATATAGGAAAATAAAATTGAATCTGGGATTTATGTTCTGACTGTGTATAACATTAAGGCGGGTTTCATTTCTGATATTTTTATTTCCGCTCTGGCAATAATCCAGTAAAGTATATGGAGTTGTTGTGTTCAGATAATTAATTGATTCGGGAAATAATCCATAAGCATCGTAAGAGTTATAAAGAAAACAATCCGAAATATGTTTACGATTAAAATAGTCGTTGGAGATATATGCACCTCCTGTATTTCCCGTATATGTATTGCTAATGCTTATTTTTTCTATTGGATTATATATATGATAATAAGTTAGGGATGTATCCAGTTTTGTTTTATTGATGGTTGCCCCTATATCTTTTAAATTCCATACTTCTATACGAGAAGGAATGGATTTTTTTGCTTTATCGTTGTTTTCTTCGTTCTGCAATGAATCCTGTCTTGCTTCCGGATCATCCTCTTTGAAAGAACCGGAATTGCTAAATCTATCCGAACGGTCAAATTGTGCACGACCGGTAACCGGAATCATTAGCAGTGCTAATAGAATGATATTCAGTATTCGAATCATATTCGGTTGCAAATATAAGTAAAACAAAAATAGCAGGTTCTTTTTGAGGAAGTTTCTTCCAATTCTTAAAAAATTATTAAGTGAAAATAATAATAAAAGTTCTAATGCACAATATATTAGTTTGTTGTATGTGTTTACTATTTAAGGGAATCTCCGGTTTATGTGATAATTAACAAAAAATTGTTAATTAAAGTTTTGCTAAATAAAAAAACAACAATTTTCTTTTAGTTATATTTGTGAAAAAATGCATTAAGTATGTCTCAGATTTATGATGAAGGAACAATAAAAACGCTGGAATGGCAGGAGCATATTCGGAGGCGTCCGGGAATGTATATCGGAAAAGTAGGAGATGGATCAACGGCAGATGATGGTATTTATGTGCTTTTGAAAGAGGTCATGGATAATTCCATCGATGAATTTATGATGGGAAACGGTAAGAAAATCGAAGTATCTGTTACTCCTGAAAATGTTAGTGTCCGTGATTACGGGAGGGGTGTTCCTCTTGGTAAATTACTGGATGCAGCATCTAAAATGAATACCGGTGCCAAATACGATTCACAGGTATTTAAGAAATCAGTAGGACTGAACGGAGTTGGTATTAAAGCTGTAAATGCACTGTCATCTGTTTTTACCATAAAGGCTATTCGTGAAGGAAAAGTAAAGGAAATTATCTTTTCGAGAGGTAAAGTCATTGAAGAAAAAGAAATAGTTACAACTGATGAACAGAACGGAACCTCGGTCGTTTTCGTACCTGATGAAGAAATTTTTAAAGATTATCATTTCAGGAATGATTATATAGAAGGATTGTTGAAGAACTATACCTTTTTGAATCCAGGTTTGATTATTACTTTTAACGGAGAAAAATTTCAGTCTAAAAACGGTTTGCAGGACCTGCTGTATGAAAATATGGATACAGATCCTTTGTATCCGGTGATACATTTAATTGGGGAAGATATTGAAGTGGCTCTTACTCACGGTAACCAGTATGGGGAAGATTATTATGCTTTTGTTAACGGGCAGCATACTACTCAGGGCGGAACTCATCTTGTGGCATTCAGGGAAGCTATTGTAAAAACTATTCGTGAATATTATAAGAAAGATTTTGAACCATCTGATATTCGTTCTTCAATTATTGCAGCAATAAGTATTAAAGTGGAAGAACCTGTTTTCGAGTCTCAGACAAAAACAAAATTAGGTTCTAAGGATGTCGGACCCGAAGGTCCTTCTGTAAGAAATTTTGTTGTGAATTTTGTCCAGAAAGAACTGGATAATTATCTTCATAAAAATCAGGATGTTGCCGAGGTTATGCTCAAGAGAATCCAGGATTCTGAGAAGGAAAGAAAAGTAATTTTTGGTATAAAAAAAATAGCTAAGCAGAAGGCCAAAAAATCAAATTTAAATAACCGGAAATTAAGAGATTGCCGTTTCCATCTTAATGATATCAAAGATGATCCGCGAAATGAAGAATCCAGTATATTTATTACAGAGGGTGATTCTGCCAGTGGTTCTATCACAACGGCAAGGGATGCCAATACTCAGGCAGTTTTTAGTCTTAGGGGTAAACCGCTGAATTCTTACGGACTTACTAAAAAGGTAGTTTATGAGAATGAGGAATTTAATTTACTTCAGGCGGCTCTTAATATTGAAGACAGTCTTGACGATTTAAGGTATAATAAGGTTATCATTGCTACAGATGCCGATGTTGACGGAATGCATATACGTTT
>Ga0172377_10001317_pt1 | contig 24861 bp, 9 predicted proteins | sample Pumphouse3metaG_FD_119749 | JGI IMG/M metagenome (GOLD analysis project Ga0172377, IMG submission 119749) | Leachate microbial communities from a municipal landfill in Southern Ontario, Canada - Pumphouse #3 metaG | ecosystem: Engineered > Solid waste > Landfill > Unclassified | place: Canada... | reverse complement strand
GCGTTCTATTCGTTTCCTGCGAAGATGTTCGCAATGATAATCTAAACTATGAATTAAATATCTCTAATAGTGATACTGCCACTTATGCTAGTATATTAAGACAGTATAGCTATCTAAAAGACTATGAAGATCTTACAGCTAGTCCTAACTTTCGTTTAGGTGTAGCTATTGACTTAAATAATTATATTTCAAATGAGCAATATTATAATACTACCAATAATAATTTTGATGAAGTCACTACGGGCTATGAAATGAAACATAACTCCGTAGTAAAAGATGATGGCACTTATAATTTTGCAGATATTGATAAGTTATTCACTAAGGCAGATGAAGCAGGTACTAAAATCTATGGTCATACATTAGTATGGCATAGTGGACAGAATTGTAATTATCTTTATAGTTTAATCGCACCAGAGGCAGTAGAAGTTACTGATGGTACTAATATACTTGATAATTCTGGCCTTATTGATGGAACATTTACCGCTTGGAATCGTGCAAATCCTAGTAATGGTATTTCTATTGTAGAAAATGCTGGGATGGAAACTAAAAATCCTGCAGTAAAGCTAGAAGCTGGTGCTACTGTAAATCCATGGGACTTACAACTAATCTCACCAGACATTGCCGCGGGCCCTAATCATAGATATGAAATATCCTTTTTTATCAGGTCAGAAGGTGATACTGATGGAAAGGCTAGGATGTCTTTCATTGGCCTAGATAATTCATACCCTTATGAGGATTGGACTTCTACTGGTGGTGAAGCTACTGAAAATTTTACTACTAATGGTGAATGGAAACACATAAATTTCATCGTTGATGATGTTTCTGGCAGTTCTTTTAATATGTGCCTGGACTGTGGATATCAGCCAAATATTACTTATTATATCGATGCTACTAATTTCACTGTAATAGATCTTGATGCTGATATAGCTACTCCTATAAGGAATTATATAGGACCTGGTACTTTCGAAAATGGAGGTATAAGTCCTTGGTCTGGATGGGATAGTAATAGCACACGCGAAGTTTCTGCTGAAGGAGAAGGTTATAATGGACAAGGTCATTCGATGAAACTTACATGTAATACAGTCGGAGCAAATGTATATGATAGTCAAATAGTTGCTGATTTTAGTTCCCCATTCGAAGCTGGAGATACGTATATACTTTCATTCTCAGCGAAAGCATCTGTTGAAACTACTGTAGCTTTTATGCTTCAAGAAACCAATACATGGACTCAAGATACTTTTGGTGCCAATGGTGGAGAATTTACGATTCCTACTGAATGGACTAATTTCACTACAGAAGTTACTTTAACCAAAAGTGATAGAAATCAATTATCAATGCATTTCGGCTATAAAACTTGCTCAATTTATTTTGATAACATGAAACTTGTTAATAAAGCTGATCTGGAAGATGCTTCCTTAAATACAACACCTGTTAACGAAGACGTTGATACCCCAAAAACCTACGTTTATATAGATAAATCTAATGCAGAAAAGAAAAGTATAGTTACTCAAGCGATGAGTAACTGGATTGATACTATGGTTACACATTGTAATTCTCATGTTAAATCTTGGGATGTAGTAAATGAGGCTCTTGATGATGCAGATCCTTCTAAACTAAAAACAAATAACTCCAGTAGCACTACTGAATTCTACTGGCAAGATTATATGGGTAAAGATTATGCAGCTACTGCATTTAAATTGGCCCGTCAATATGCTTCTGATGATGTTAGACTATTTATTAATGATTATGGACTTGCTTATAACCTCACTAAATGTCGCGCACTAATTGACTATGTGAATTATATAGAAGGTGAAGGTGCCACTGTAGATGGTATTGGCACTCAGATGCATATAAAATTAGACATTAATAGAGATAATATCGATCAGATGTTCAAATTGTTAGCAGCTACAGGTAAAATGGTTAGAGTTTCAGAACTTGATATCGAGTTATCTAAAGACCCTGATTATAGCGAATATATGTCACAATTAGAATTATATCAATATGTAGTAAATTCTTATTTTGAAAATGTGCCTGCAGATCAAAGATATGGAATTTGTGTTTGGGGAATAAATGATACTGACGCAGATGGAGCCTGGTTATCAGGAACACATCCTCTTTTATTTGATGGAAAATATCGTCGTAAATTAGCTTATAAAGGCTTCGCTGATGGCTTAGCAGCTAAAGATGTCATTCCTTTTAAATAAAATGTAATTTACATAGAAATAGATAGTTAATTTATTTTAAATTAATTAAGGGGGCTGATGATAAAAACTCATCAGCCCCCATTTATATTCTATGTTAGAATGAAAACTTTTTATTTACATTGTGCAATTCTAATATCCAGGATTTTGGTATTCTGCTTTTTCTTCTTTCGTCATATCAAGAGCATCAATATAAGAAGATGGAATAGGACGTAAATAGAATTTACTATTTGGTTGATTTTCTATATCAACTAAGCCTGGTCTTGTAATCGTAGTTCGTTCTTCAGCAACACTAGCATCGTATTCACACACAGAATAAGTTTTGGCTCGTTTTAGTTCTTTCGTTCTAACTAAATCAGCCCAACGAAGCTGTTCTCCATAAAGTTCTCTAGATCTCTCATCTAATATATAATCAATATCTATACTTGATGGTGTAGCTCCTATCATATTAGCTTTTGCTTGAGTATTTTCAGCATCTGTATAATTAGAATGATATGCAGCACGAGCTCTAAGAACATTTAATAATTCTCTAGCAGATTTATAGGAAGTATTAGCTCCTTTAACAGCTGCTTCTGCAGCTATAAGATATGCTTCTGATAATTTCGCTATACTATAAGGACGTAAAGATGAAGAATTCGCATACCCTTCAGCATTATTTGGAGCGTATGGGCCTATTTTCCATAAAGCTGGGAAATGTGCTCGGGTCATATGTTCTGGCGTAAATACAGCATAATTCTTACCTGGTATTGTTTGAACAGGGAATGTCGAAGAATAATCTTTTGAAGGAGTACTTGCTTCTGGCATTTCATATCCAGGCATAAAATAAACTGTATCACCTAAAGCAAATGGTTTATCCAATGCTCCATTAGATGAGGTCTCGTTTTGATTTGCATACCATACTTTTTGAAATGTACCATCATATCTAGAATCATTAGTTTTATCAGAAAATATATTAGTTATAACTTCATAAGTAGGCATAGCCCTTCTCCATGGACGGCCATAATCTTGTAATGCTCTACGTCCACATGGTGCACTACCTCCATTAAAAGGTGTATCAAACCAAGGACGCATAGCGAAAAACGCATAATTTCCTTTAGAACTTTCAGTTCCCCAAGATTCTCCTTCTGAGAAAGTAAAACCAGCATCTGCACTACGATCTGCATATAAAAGCTCTTCTATATTTCTATCATTGGTAGCATTATTCACTTGATAATAATCTTTCAATAAACCAAAACCATTCGTTCCAGGATTACCATCTACTCCAGAATTTTTTATTAAAGTAACAGCTGTATCATATGCTTTTTGAAAATATGCTTGACTGCCATCTTGATTATTATTTTCTAACCACCATGCATAGGTCAAATAAACTTTTGATAGTAGATACTGAGCATAAGCCTGTGTAATGACACCAACTTTTCTATCATCACGAACAGATCCATCTAAATCTGTAACAGCAGTTTCTAAATCTGAAATAATAGAATTATATGTTTCAGGAACTGTATTTCTTACAGATTTTCTATAAGCTACTGTATTGTATTCATTTATACCTGACCCTAAATCTAATGGGATACCTCCATAAAACTGTACTAGTAAAAATTGATCATGAGCTCGCATTACTCTAGCTTCTGCTATTAAACGATTATCCACTCCATTTTTAGTTCCTATCGAGATAATCCCATTACATGTGTTAATATAAGCAAATGTACTTGAACTCCAGAAACATCCTGAGCGTCCTGTTTCAGGAACTATAGTATAATTATCCATCATATACTCATCACTTCCACTACTTACAGCATTAGCATAGGTACATTCATCTGTACCATACTGAAAATTATACCATGGATTTAATGGTCCATATAAATATCTAAGATGTGAATAACATGAAACCAAAGCTAGTTGTACACCTTGATTTGTCTGCATTAATTGAGGAGTTAATTCTGAACGAGGTTGTTCTTCCAATACATCTGAACAAGAATTCATTAATAAAGCACTAAACATTAGTGTTCCAATAAATATATAATTTATTAATTTTTTCATAATAATATTTTTATTCTATAATAAGTTAAAATGAGATATTAACACCTAAAATAAATTTACGTGTTGAAGGCGTGTTAATTCCGATTGAAAGAAATCTAGAAGGTAAACTACCTTCTGTAGCACTATTTTCTCTTACATAAGAGTTAGGTTCTGGATCCAGACCTGTTTCATCATTATATGGAGAAAATAACACAAATGGATTTTGTACTGTAAAGTAAACTCTAGCTTGATTAAGTCCGACTTTATCTAAAATATTCTTAGTAAAAGTATAACCTAATGTCATAGTTCTAATTTTAACATAAGAAGCATCAAAATATGCTAATGTAGAAGCAAAAATTGGAGCATCTCCACTTCCTCCTGTGCCTCCTGGAGTAGGATAATCATTAGTAGGGTTATCTTCAGTCCAATAATTAACATCAACGTTTCCCCTTCTTCCACTTAACATATTTAGATATCCTTGAGAAGAATGTAATGTGCTAATTAAAGTACCTCCACTTTTAAAAGATCCAACTATATTTAAATCAAGATTTTTATAGCTTACTCTAGTATTAAAACCACCTGCAAAATCACCTTCAGCAGTTCCAACTACTTGACGATCACTTGAATTAATTTGGCGAGAAGGAACTCCATCTGCATCAAAGCTAACTGGATCTCCATCCACAGTATTATAAGCTATTTTAATATCTCCAGGTTTTCCTCCCGCGATAGCCGCTGCTGCCTTATCTTCTTCTCCTAGTTGATAAATTCCAATCTTTTTATAATCGTAAATCGCATCTATAGGCTGTCCAACAAACCATCCATTACTAATATCTCTACCTTGATCCCCTGCCAACGATACTATTTTGTTTCGATTAGCATACACATTAAAACCAACATCCCAAGACCATCCATTATGATTATCTATGATTGTTCCATTTAAAGATAACTCTAATCCTTTATTTTCAGTTTCTCCTATGTTTTGCCAAAAAGAAGAATATATACCAGAAGTAGAAGGTAAATTAAGCTGCATAAGAATATCTTTTGTTTTTTGAGTATAATATTCAAAAGTACCAGATAATCTATCATTAAAAAGAGCAAAATCAACACCATAATTCCAAGTTGTAGAATACTCCCAGCCTAAGTTTTCATTTGGAACACTAGATGGAAAATATCCAGTAGCACCAACATCGCCAAATGTATAATATACAGGACTCATTGAACCTAATGTAGCATAAGGTGCTATAGATTGATTTGATGTTTGTCCTACACCTACACGTAATTTCAATAATGACAACCAATCATAATCTCTCATAAAATCTTCATTCTTCATATTCCAACCAACTGATAAAGCTGGATAAGTATGCCATTGTTTACCATCTGCCAATACAGAAGAACCATCTGAACGAACTGTAGCTGAAGCCATATACTTATTACTATAAGAATATGAAACACGAGCCATATAAGACATTAAGCCTCTCTGCCAATAAGGTTGATTTGATGGATTGATATCCATTTTATCTGTATTCAATCCTAAGTTATAATATTGAATTTCATCAGCTGAAATACCTGTAGCTGAAGCAGATGAACTTTGATAAGTCGTTTGTTCTTTAGAAAACATCGCTACTGCATTAATCTTATGTTTTCCATATGTTTTATCAAATGTCAATAGATTCTCAATAGTCCAATTATAATTTTGTGAATTTGATATAGATGCTTCTGATAATGTAGCATTATAACTCATATAAGGAGTACCTGGCGCATTAAATTTTCCATAGTTGCTCTGTCTATAGTTTAAACCTACATTAAATCTATATTTTAAACAATCAAGTAACTTGATTTCTGCATAAAAACTATTATAAGTCGCATACGTTTGACGCAGCTCTTTATGTTTATCTCCAGCATTATCAAGTAATAATGGATTTGTAACAATATCAGAAGAATTCAACTGTATATCATCAGTTCTTTCATCTCCATTTTCATCATATGGAGATATAGAAGGATTCATTTCTAGTATTAAATAATTTGGTACACTAGTCTCCCCAGTAGTTCTACTATAAATATTTTGACTTGTTAAACCTATTTTAATATAATCCCCGATTTCCTGATCAATAGCCGTTCTAATAGACATTCTTTTATATCCTTGATTTGGGACTAAAGCGGACTCATTAAAATATGTACCACCTAAACTATAAGAACCTTTATCTGTTCCTGCTGTAATTGTTAAGTCATGATTAGTAGTGAATGCATTTTGAAACACTTTATCTTGCCAATTAGTATCTATCGCATAATCATCATCAGGACTAGCAGCTCCCCATGATGATCCATTAGCTGTAGCTAATTCTCTCATATTCTTAAACTGCTCAGTATTCATCATTGGATATTCAGAAAATAATGTATTTATACCATAATAACCATTATAACTAACTGTAGCTTTACCTTTTTTACCTCTATTGGTAGAGATTAATATGACTCCATTTGCTCCACGTGAGCCATAAATAGCTGTAGATGAGGCATCTTTTAAAATATCAAGACTTTTAATCTCATTAGGATTAATATCACTTATACTACCAGGATAAGGAATACCATCTAATACTATTAATGGATCATTACTCGCATTCAAAGATCTTGTACCTCTAATACGAATCTGCTGATTAGCTCCAGGTCTTGAAGATGTAGTATTAATTTCTACTCCAGCTATTCTACCTTGTAATGCTTCAGAAAAACTCTGAACCGGCATTGCTCCTAATGTTTTTTGATCTACCGACGCTATTGATCCAGTTACGTCAGATTTTCTAGCAGTTCCATAACCAACAACTACCACTTCATTTAATAACGTAGAATCTTCATGGAGTATTACATTTAAAGTCGTCTCATCTTTGACTACTAATTCTTGAGCTTTAAAACCGATAAATGAAAATACTAGAGTTGCATTTTTGCTGACATTTATAGTGTAATAACCATTATTATCTGTCATAACTCCATTCATCGTTCCTTTTTCGATAATACTTACACCTATAACAGGCTTACCCGAATCATCTTTTACTACTCCTTTTACTGGCATGTTCTGAGCAAACATCAGCATAGGAGCAAAAAAAATTAATAATAAAAGCCAAATTGGCTTAGATAGTAAATTTTTACATTTCATAATAAATAAATTAAGTTTTTAAATTTCTAATTACTATAGATTAACTATTGTAAAATTAGAGATTTAAAAACTTAAACACTTTTTTCCTGTATCATTCACTTTCAAAAATGTTACATTATCTGTCATTTACATTTCATTTATTATAAAAATGGTTTCATCCAAGATATATAAAGAAATAAGTAAATAAACTATTAAACTATTCTATTTAATCTACAGCATATACACCTATAGCCGTACCTGTAAAACCTCCTGACACATATGTACTTAGCATATCCGCAGACACATTCTTATCAACTATATTCCAATCACTTTTTAAATCTGTTTTATAGCTAAATGTATAATTAACTTTATCATCTCCTGAAACTTTTAAATATACCTTTTCATTATTATTAGGTAGTAGTATTTCTATTTCTTCTTTTTTGACATTTTTACTATTGATTATCAATTTTAAACAACGTTGAGATCGTTTATTAATTGAAAGTCCAAAACATATATTACATTCATCATTCTGAAAAAGCACAAGTCCTGCCAAGTTACTCTCATATTTTGGAGTATAATTCACTGATGTAGTAGCACTAAAAATCCAATTATTAATCCATCTACATATAGCGGATGGCTGTTTGTATTCATTAATATTAATATCTTTCAATGATAATAATAAGTTACCATTATTTTTAATATGATAAATTTGTTTCTGAGGAGTTCTTATAAAAAAGGCATCTTTCGACATGCCATCTTTAGTCCATAGAGAATCAATACCAGAAGGATAGTTATTGTATTTAATAGCTTTTTCTGGATATAATATAACGGGCTGATTTTTATACCAATCTACAGGTAATAAAAATGTTTCTCGCCCCATAACATCATAATTATCTTTATAGGGCCTAACTCCTAAAAAAACAGCATACCATTTTCCATTAGGAGTCTGCACTAAATCTGCATGACCAGTACATGTAACAGGATTAATTCTATCTTTATCTAAATTTTTTTGTGTTAAAATTGGATTTATTTCACATGGAATAAATGGTCCATAAGGGTTTTTAGATGAAAAAACTACTTCACTATGATTTATACTTGTTCCTCCTTGAGCTGCCATTAAATAGTATGTATCTTCTATATGATACAAATGAGGTCCTTCTATCCAAACAGGAGATTTAGTAATATCTGTTCCTCCATTAACTATAATTTTAGGTTTGCCTACTACTAAATTATCTCTCCAATTAAATTCTATTATCTTAATTACTCTGTGTCCTGAATATTTGGGTTCTCCATCTGGTGCATCATTATATGTTATATATGCTTTTCCATCGTCATCGAATAGAATACTAGGATCTATACCTTTAACATTTGGAAGAAATATAGGATCACTCCAATTACATTTTTTGGGATCATCAGTAGTTACATAGAAGGTCCCTCCACATTCAACACCTGTCGTTATCATATAATATGTTTTATTATCCTTATTATATTCTATATCAGGGGCATAAATACCAGAACGTATATTAATAGTATCTTTTAAAAGAAGCTGAGATTTACGATTTAAAACATAACCTAATTTATCCCAATGTTTTAGATCTTGACTATGCCAAATAGGAACTCCTGGAAAATAAGAAAATGAAGAATTTACCAAATAATAGTCTTTTTCCACTCTGCATATACTTGGATCTGGATAACAGCCTGGTAAAATAGGATTTGATATATTATTTTCTCCATCTTTTAAATCTAAACTATTAGGATTGGCAGGAACTTCATATACGAAGGAATCAAAAGTAGCCTGTTTTGAACTATCTATTCTTTTACATTTTGATTCATTCATAAATAGATATGATTTTTTATATCCTCCATAATCAACTAATATCTTTTCTAAGACTATTCCTGGATCCATTGGCTTAAATTTCAAGATATGTACTCCATCAGATGTTTCTGTTAATCTTATAGGTATTTTCTTTTCTACTATTCTTCTTACTACCGTAGGATAAAATATAGTATTAATATTCTCGGGTTTTTCATTAAGGTTATTATTAAAATTAATAATATGCTCTAATCCATCATCAATACTTATAGAATATTTATGTCCTCCATTATTAAGGAATGCTAATGTAGATTTTACTACTACATGTACAGTTACAGAATCAACATCTTTAGGTAATTCCATTTTATATGTAAGATATGCACCTTCTACAGACTTAGTATATGGTAATAGAATCATAGCACTTTTAGTTCTCCCCATATATGGTAAAACTTTCCATTTGGTTTCTATTGTAGAATGAGATTGATAATAATGTTCTGCTTCCATAGCTACATATCCATTATCCCCAGTATAAACATAATTTCCAATAGCATCTTGTATATTCGTTATACGATATACCTCAGGAACTACATCTTTTGGATAATTATCATTCCATGAAACGTAACTAATATGTTTCTGATCCATCATATGATTCCATTTTCCATTAGACATTATATGATTATAATCATAACATAATGCTTTATCGCGGGCGAAATCTTTTTCTACCAAGTCAGCCCACTTATTAGCTTCTGGATTATTCTCAGCATATAATTTATGATTCATTGCTTGAGCATAATACATTTCATATAAATTAGACATTGCCTGAACTGGAAAAAGAATTAATTGTTTATATGCATCTTTATATTCTTTTTTTATAGATATATACTGTCTTAGTGCCTCTGTTTCTAATTTCATATATTCATCTGAAACCTGCTTCCACTCACCTGTTTCTATATTATAGGTATCGGCCTTAAGAAGTTCTGGTGTAATCCTTCCATTATATTTACTATATAAATTCAAAATTTTACTTGCTTGTTCTGCTTGATCTATTCCAAACTGCTGAACACAAAAATCATAAACATGTTCTAATAGATTATCTGGATTATATTTAGTTGGATTCCAAGCCATACTCATAAATAGAGAAATAGGATATTCCATTGGCTTTAAATCTCCTACATTTAATATCCACATTTTATCTACTCCATAAGAATATGTAAGTTGTAATTGTTCCCACATATTCTGTATAGGAGTAACATTAAGCCATTTCGAATTACGTGGACTTCCTACATAATCAACGTGATAATACATTCCCCAACCTCCTGGATGTCGTCTCTCCTCTTTATTTGGTAAACGTCTAATATCACCCCAATTATCATCAGATAATAAAAGAATAACATCATCTGGCACTCTTAATCCTTTATCATAATAATCTTGAACTTCTTTATATAAAGCCCAAACTTGTGGAGTTTCTTCTGCAGGTCTTTTAGTTACATCTGTTATTATTTTACGTTGGTTTTTAATTATTTTTTTTAATAAATCAACATCAGCATCTTTACTTAAAGCTTCATCTCCATTACCTCGCATACCTATAGTTACTACATCTTCCGTTCCTTTCCTTCTTTCTATTCCTTCTCTGAAAAATTGATCTAAAACTTTCTTATTAGTCACATAATTCCACGCTCCATATTCTTTTTCATTACGTACCCATTCTTCATGATTTCTACACATAGGTTCGTGATGAGAAGTTCCAATAATAACTCCCATATCATTAGCTACTTGACTATTTAAAGTATCATCTTGATAAAAAGCCCAATTCCACATAGCTGGCCACATAAAATTTCCGCGTAACCTTAAGATTAATTCAAAAACATGTGAATACATCTCGTGTTGACCATATTTAGTTCCAAATGTACTAGAATTCCACCCTGTTAAACAAGGAGCCTCATCATTAAGAAATATACCTCTATATTTTACAGCAGGTTCACCATCGGTATAATCACCAGGTTTAACATATACATTATTATGTTTAAGAATAGGAACATCTGCCCACCAATACCAAGGAGATACGCCAATTTGTTGAGAGACTTCATAAATACCATATATAGTTCCACGTTTATCACTACCAGCTATTACCAAAGCCTCATCTACTCCATTCATAGGAGATTTCACTACTTTTATTATAAACTTTTCGTTTTTTCCTTTTATACGTGATTCTTCTATCTTACCAGATGAAACTAAATTTTTAATCAAAGGAGAATTATACGTTCCGACTATGATATATTTTTTACTATTAATAGTAGTTGAAATCTTAGGCTTTATTCCACATACATTTTTCACATCATTCTGAAAACTATTTAATGCTATCTTGACACCTTTTTCTTCAGAAGAATCTACAAGAATAGAACAAGGAACACCATCATTAATGAGCGGAAAATAATTTTTAGTCTGTTGGAAAACTACAAAATGATTAGTAGCTAACATTGTTAAACTTCCTAATGAACAACATAAAAATAGTGATAGTTTTTTCACTATATAAGATTTCTTAGTTATACTTTTCATATATTTATTTTATTTGGATGTAATTTTAGTTGTATAAAGTTTATCTATACCTTGAACATGTATTTTTACATTTATTAAACCTGGTTTTCTATTAGATTGAATTATTACAAGAGATTTTCCAAAATATGTTTTAAGTTTATTTCCTTGGAAAGATTTCTGACGTCTAAAATCTCCATTCTCAATACCTAAAAATTTTCCTTCTCCCTCAACTGAAACGGTAATCATACGATCATCTATTTGTACAGGGATATTATTCTCATCATATAAAGAAATAGTAATATACGATAAATCCTGTCCATCAGCTTTAATAATATTACGATCAGGAGTAATTTTAGCATAATAGGTATTTCCTGAGGTTACTATACTATCACGACATACTTCTACCCCATTATTATACGCTATAGCCAGTACTTTACCTTTTCTGTATGGTATGTTCCATTTTATAGTTTGATTTTGATAATTCTCAGAACTTCTTAAAGCAAAATCTGCTTTAAAATAACCATCAGGAGCTATTAATTTAACTTTATCACAATTAGTCATAGTCCTAATCTCTAAAACACGCTCATCTGTATATGGAAAATTCCAGTGATGAACCATAGTAGGAAACTGCCAATGATCTTTTCCTGCAGCTATGTCTTGAGATGGATCCACTACAGCAATGCGTACCATGGGTTCTTCATTCCATACTGATCTATGATATGCAGAAGCAGTCCTTTCAAACAAACACATATCAAATAAGCTGCAAACCCAACCTTTTAGAGGCCATGATGATTCTCCTAAATAATCTACACCTGCCCATATGAAAGCACCAAGTATGAATTTATTATCTTTTACATAATTCCACGGATTTTTATCTAAATATTCTCTAATATGATTATTATCACTACTAAAATAAGGAAAAGCTTCGCTTACAAAACGTATCTTATTAGGATTATCTTTATGATTCTTTATTAATCTCGTTTCCATATAATTATAGCCCAATATATCTGGGACATCTCCAAATGCATCATTAAAATTATTTTGGCAAGCTATCATTACTGGTTTTGTAGGCTCTATTTCATGGACATAATCTCTTAACATCTTAGCTCTATCTATACCAGTATTATCCTGTAAAGAAGCTTCTGAAACCTCATTTCCTATACTCCACATTATGATACTTGGATGATTACGATCTCTCTCGATCATATCATGAATATCTTGTTTCCAGTATTGATCAAAATATTTTTCGTAATATCCAGATTTCCACTTATCAAATGCCTCATCTAAAACAAGGAATCCCATTTTATCACATAAATCAAGAAATTCAGGAGCAGGAGGATTATGACTACAGCGTATAGCATTACATCCAAATTCTTTGAGAATTTCTAAACGTCGTTCATAAGAACGTTTGGGAACAGCTACACCTAGACATCCTGCATCTTGATGAAGACAGACTCCTTTAAGTTTTAAATTTTTACCATTTAAAAAGAAACCATCTTTAGCATCAAACCTTACATTTCTTATTCCTATTTGAGTATAATAGGTATCTAATATTCTCCCTTTTTCGCTTATAACTGTTTTAACAGTATAGAGTGTAGGTGTCTCTATTGACCATAAATGAGGATTATTTAGTTTAAAAAATTGCTCTATATTACTAGTCTTTTGGACAATTAAAACAGAATCAGCTTCGAGTACCCTGTCATTTTGTATGACTAAATTTTTATTTTCATCTAGAATAAATTGAGATACCTTTATTTTTTCATCTTTTTTACTCTGATTAACAATAGTAGTAGATAATTTAATATGCGCTGATTCCTTATTAACATCAGTCATAGTTACATATGTACCCCATGTTTTTACATGAATAGGATTTGTTACTTGTAACCAGGTATGACGATAAATTCCTGACCCTGTATACCACCTAGAAACCTCTGTACGATTTACTCTTACTAATAAAACGTTTGTTTTTCCATAATGTAAATGTTCAGTCATATCTAACTTAAAACTCGTATATCCATATCTATGAGATCCTATTTTTTCCCCATTTAAATAGATAGTCGCATTATGATACACTCCATCAAAAATAATTGATATTATCTTTCCTCGATATGTAGACGGCACATAAAATTCTTTTCGATAAAGACCGATACCTCCTGGCAAATAACCTGCAGAACCTCCAACTTTTTTATCAAAATCTTGTATTATACTGAAATCATGAGGTAATTGAATATTCTTCCATTCCCATTCTTTTGGCACAAATCCTTTCTTCACAGCATTCGCATCATCACCAAAATGAAACTGCCAATCAAAATCAAAAATTTGTTTTAATCGCACATTATTTTGGCTGAATATATTAGTACTTAAAGAACATAATATTATCCCTAGAAAGAAATATTTTTTCATAGTCAATCAAATTTTAATTAAAACAAATTTAACATATATTGCTTTAACTTTTTAAATAAGATGCTTCATATCTTTTATCTTTTGTAACTACGTTATTATATATATTCCTTTTTTTTTAATATTTGTTTCATTTCTCTTTTTTTTATGTGAAACATATTTAAAAACCCATTTAATCTATTGTTTTATACGTATAAATTTTCCTACTTTGTAATATCCTTTAATCAATACCAATGAAAAGAAAAATATTAACCTCAATATTCTTTATATTCGTCTATATATGTTTATACTCGAATAATAGTTATTTCTATAAATCAGGAGAATTAACCTCTAATTTAATAAATGGAATCTGTCAAGATAACAAAGGATACATATGGATATCTACAGAATACGGTCTTAATAAATTCGATGGCGTACAGTTTACTCAATATTTACATGAAGATAATAATTCGACTTCTTTATTAAATAATACTGTTCGATATATTTTTATAGATAATAATAAAATATTATGGATAGGCTGTTCTAATGGATTACAATATTATATGCCAAATAAAGATGCTTTTAAAACTATTAATTTTAGTAATAATATTCATCCAAATATCAAGAAAATTATACAAATACACAATGGCAAAATATGGATAATTACATCTGGACATGGTGTTTTCGAATTCGACAGTAAGAATCAAACTTTACATCAAGTAAATCTATATAATAAGTTATTTATTTCCAATCAAATCATTAATGACTTTTATGAAGATCACCTTAATCAACTTTGGATAGCAACTGAGCATAATGGAGTTTATATGATTGATTCTTCTTATCTACATATACGACATTATGATATTACTAAGTCTAGCACTAATGTAATTAAGGAAGATGAAAATGGTAATATTTACATAGGATCTGGTCAAAATATAATGAGATTTAATGTAAAAGATCAAACCTTTTATAACCTAGAGAAAAAAAATATAGACAAAATAGATATTCATCAAATAAATCATAATAAAATTCACAATCTATATATATCTACTTTTAATAATGGCCTATATTATATGAATAAAGATAAAAATTATATTACTCATATTCAACATATTAGCACACCATTTCTAGATATAAAAACATCGAAGATAGCATCCATAATAGAAGATAAAAAACATAATATATGGATTGGACTTTTTCAAAAGGGTTTATTAATGATACCTACACTTCCTACTTCTTTTGGCTTCTTAGACTTCTATCAAGACGATTATAATACTATTGAAAATGATATAGAAAACCAAGGAATAGTAAGCTGTGTATATAAAGACGAAAATAGGTATGTTATCGGAGCTCTTGAAGATAAAGGATTATTTGAATTTAATAATAATGGTAAGATTATTAAGCATATTCAAACAGACGCCTCTGTAAAGGCTTTATTTAGAGATAGCAATAACAAATTATGGGTTAGTATTTATTGCAAAGGTCTAGCTTCATTAAATCTGGAATCTAAAAAATTTAATTTTATTCCTGAGCTAAAAGACCAGTATATAAAAAGTATTACAGAGGATAACAATAAGAATCTTTATGTAGGTCTAATGGGAGGAGGCATCAAACGTTTTGATTTACGAACTATGAAAGAATCTAAAATATGTGAGAAAAATCCAAAATCTAAACAATTCTTAGATAATCAATATATAAATGTAATCATATGTGGAAAAGATGATTTGATATGGATAGGACATTATGTTGGTATTAGCTGTTATGATGCGAAAAATGATTGTTTTCTTGATATTAAGAAAGATTCAATATTACAGTCTTCTATATGTTACTCATTAATAGAGTCTAAAGATGGGACATTATGGATTGGAACAAATAATGGGTTATTTTCATATAATAAAAGTAAAAAGATCTTCAAGCGCTACTCTACGAAAAATGGGCTTTCTAATAATATGATTTGTGGTATAGCTGAAGATAAAGAAGGAAATATCTGGTGTAGCACTTTTAGAGGCATAAACAAGCTAGCAAAATATACTAAACATATCTGTAATTTTTATACAGGTGATGGGCTCGTAGATAAAGAATATATACGTGGAATGTATTATCAAGATAATGAAGGCATTATCTATTTTGGAGGTAGCTCCGGAATAACCTTCTTTTCACCAGAGGAAAAGAAAGATCAACCTTTTAATAATAAGGTTATTATAACAAAAATGTTTATTGGAAACCAAGCTGTTAATTCAAATACTCGCTCTGGTAAAAAACATGTTATAAATACAAATATAGAAGATGCCGAAAATTTTTATTTATCTAATGACGACAATACTTTTACTTTTGATTTTTCCACTATGGATTTTCATTCTCCAGAGAATATATATTATAAATATAGACTAAAAGAATTAGGAAAAGAATGGTCCTTAACTCAGCTAGGTATTAATCAAATAACATATAATCATTTATTCGCCGGAAATTATACGTTTGAAGTACAAGCATATGAAGATGGTTCATATTCTCCAATAAAACAGATTCATATTTTCATAGCTCCCCCTTGGTATAAATCAATATTCGCATATATAATATATTTAATTATTATTTCAACTATAGTATTTGAACTAATCTTAATCTTAAAGAAAAAACATTTAGAAAATATTAATGAAACTAAAATAAAGCTCTTCATAGATATAGCACATGAGATAAGATCACCTATGACTATGATTATCAATCCATTAAATTCTTTAATTAGCGATAAAAATGATAGCAATACATCAAAAGCATTACTAACTATGCAAGAAAATGCTAATAGAATTATAGGGTTAATTAATCAACTACTCGATATTCGAAAAATCGATAAAGGACAAATGGCTTTACAATATTCGAATACTAACATAATAAGTTACATAAACGAATTATCGAAGGCTTTTATTTATCGAGCAGAAAAGCATAATATTAATTTTACCTTCGAACATTCTTCTGAAAATGTTCCACTATGGATAGATCGTAGATATTTTGATAAAATCATTCTAAACTTATTAAGCAATGCTTTTAAGTTTACCCCAGATAATGGAGAGATACAAATAATATTAAATACTAATGACGATATAACAAATAACCATTTTATTGAAATTATTATTCAAGATTCAGGTTTAGGGATAGATAAAAATAAACTTAACAAAATATTTGAACGTTTCTATCAAGTTCCTAACTCCTCTAATACTCTTGGTTTTGGTATAGGCTTAAACTTTTGTTATAGTTTAGTAAAATTACACCATGGCACTATTAAAGCTGTAAATCGTAAAGATCGACAAGGTTCACGATTTATTATTCGTATGCCTGTTGGATCTAAACATCTTAAAAAAGAAGAAATTTTAAAAGAAGATCCAAATTATATAAATTCTTATATAAAAAAATCAGACCATATTATTATAGAAAAAAATAATAGCGAAGAAAATAACATAAAAAGTAAAACGCATTATAAAGTTCTTCTAATTGATGATGATGTCGATTTATTATTGTTTTTAAAAAATGAATTAAAAACAGAATATAAAATTGACACATGCGAAAACGGCGAGGAGGGACTAAAAAATGCATTACAAAACATCCCAGATATTATAATATCCGATATTAAGATGCCTAAAATGGACGGTTTCACTCTACTTAAAAAAATAAAAAGTAAAAGCATCATTAATCATATTCCCGTTATATTATTAACTTCAGAAACAGAACATTTTAATCATATTAAAGGTCTATCTAAAGGAGCTGATGGATATATAAATAAGCCTTTTGACATAATCGAACTAAAAACATTAATCAAGAATCTTATTGAAAATCGAGCACGAATAAAGGGAAAATATTCTGAAGCCCTGCAAGAAAACAAAATAAAACCTATAGATGTTAAATCAAATAATAATGTATTAATAGAACGAGTTATGAAAGTTATAAACGATAACTTAGATAATTCGGAGTTAAACGTAGAAATGTTATCTAAACAAGTAGGATTAAGTCGAGTTCAGTTATATAGAAAACTTAAAGAAATAACAGGTTTATCCGCAGGAGAATATATACGTAATATCCGCTTAAAACAAGCTGCTAAACTACTTAAAGAAAAGAAAATTAACATTTCTCAAGTATCCTATATGGTAGGATTCAACAGTCAAAGTCATTTTACTACTGCGTTTAAAAACTTTTATGGGATGACCCCTTCTGAATATATAGAGTCTGAGTCGTAAAAGGAGATGCTGGTAAATGTTCACTATTTAATAAATTAGCTTTCAGAGGATTATTAGCCCATGCGTATTTAATTTTAAACCCTAAAGAAAGATCAACGTTTTTACAATTAACTGTAACTTGATCCTTTCCTGTTATCTTCGCTTGAACCCAGAAAGAATCGCCTCTAGTATTCTCGATAGCAAAGCCTTCCAATGTCTCTTCTGAAATTAAACCTTTCCCTACCGATTTAAATTTTAAAACCACATTAGAATTTTTAATCTCTTTTACTTTATCAAACAAAGGACCTGATGACACTATATTTTTCTCTCCATAAGCTATTTTACGAGCCAACAAACTCAAACGATAACCAACTTCCTTTTTATGTAAAGGATGAATATCATTCCATTCTCCTAAATCAATAATAATAGCCATTCCTGTATTCGAGATTTTTAAAGCTTTACGTTGAACCTCTCGCATTTCAGGCCATCCACCATTCTCCACAGGAAGAACTTGCTCTTTCATATAATTTGGTAATTGAACAAATAAAACTGGCATTTTTGGCTCATTCCAAGATTTACGCCATTCATTAATTAAATCCTCTAACATAGAACCATAATTATGTACATCTCCAGTATTAGACTCCCCTTGATACCATACAGCACCTTTAATTTTATAATTAAATAATGGAGCAAGCATACCATTATAAAGACCCACTGGATAATAATCAAAAAAAGTAGAAGAAGGCTTACGATTCATTTTAGCCCCTAATTTATATCTCCATTCTCCTTTCAACGAGATTTCAGAATCTCCAACTATAACCTTATATGGTTTATCTTTAATAAAAGCACCACTTCCATTTTCACTAACCAATCTCACTGTAACAACATTCTCACCAGCCTTTAACAAGCCTAAAGGGATATTGTATATACGAGGAGGATATTGATATGTAGTATTACCAACGAAAGAACCATTAACAAAAACAGAATCACTATCTACCATACGTCCCATACGAAGAATAGCAGCCTTTCCAGCCATCTCAGACGTGATATTAAAAGATTTACGAAACCAATAAACTCCATTAACAGCTTTATTATCCATACCAGGTATGACTCCAGGAATTATGAACTTATTCCAATCTGAAGTATCAACACCATCCTTCATCCATTTTCCATAACCTTTATCTTTATTATCCAAGTACTTATCCCAAGCTCTAATACTCTCATTCTCTACATATTTAACACTATCAACATAACCATCACTTGAAGCAAGTTTATATTTCAAATACGCAGCAGGATACTTTTTAATATATTTATCACTAAGCCAAGCCTCGATAGGAGTACCACCATGACTTGAATTCAACAGACCAATAGGCACCTTATAATAATCATACAACTCCTTCCCAAAAAAGTAAGAAACTGCAGAAAAATCCAACACATTCGAAGGAGAAACCACCTTCCATTCCCCATCATCCAAATCACTCTCTGGATTAGTAAAATTATACCTTGTAGAAACCTTAAATAGCCTAATATTAGTATTATTCACACTTTTTACCTCATTCTTATACAGATCTAGCACCCTACTAATAGGCAAATCCATATTAGACTGACCCGAACAAAGCCACACATCCCCAAACATAACATCCTCAACAATAAGATTATTTATTTTAATAACATAAGGGCCACCAGCCTTCTGAGCTTTCAAAACATATTCCCAATTACCATTTTCATCAGCACAAGTATCATAAACATGATTCTTAAAATGTATTATAATAGACTCATTCGGCGCAGCCCACCCCCATAATTTCACATTAACACCACGTTGAAGAACCATATGATTACTAACTAATCGTGGCAATATTACTTTCGCCGATATCTCAAAATTAGATACTACAAGAATTACCACACTGAAAAAAATACATTTTAGAAATTTGCTCATTACTTTTAATTTTATTACACAAAACTAATCAAGATTACAGAAGAATATTATCTCAAATATTACATTTTCTTTATCAAAAGTTACATAAAGCTACTTATTCACATAAAAAAAGCTTCCAACTTAAAATTGGAAGCTCATTATTATTTAAAAGACATATACAAATTATATCTATGGCAATATGAAAGCTGCGCTATTCTTCAATCTTAGCAGCTATCCAATCTCCGACTTGTGCAGTGGTATAAACTTTCTCACCTTTTTCCAAAATGTCACCAGTGCATACCTTAGCATCCATAGAAGCCTGAACAGCATCACGAATAGCCTTACCCTCATCCTTAAGATTAAATGCATATTCAAACATCATAGCAGCACTTAAGATAGTAGCTAATGGATTAGCTATCTGCTTACCAGCAGCTTGAGGCCAAGAACCATGAATAGGTTCAAACAAAGAAGTATGAAGACCAATCGATGCAGAAGGTAAAAGACCCATAGAACCAGTAATTACAGAACCCTCATCAGTCAAAATATCCCCAAAAGTATTCTCAGTAACCATAACATCGAAAGACTTAGGGTCCTGAATCATACGCATAGAAGCATTATCAACATACATATACTCAGTCTCTACATCAGGGAATTCAGGTTCAATCTCGCGCGCCACCTCACGCCACAGACGAGAAGTAGCCAAAACATTAGCCTTATCAATAATAGTTAACTTCTTGCGACGTCTTTCAGCATAACTATAAGCCAAACGAACTATACGATCTATTTCATTACGACTATACACGCAAGTATCATAAGCAGTATTACCATCCTCGCTACGTCCCTGAGGCTTACCAAAATACAAACCACCGGTTAGCTCTCTTATACATATAAAATCTGCACCTTCTACTAAATCTCGACGAAGAGGCGACTTATGAATAAGAGCAGGAAAAGTAGTAACAGGACGAATATTAGCATAAAGACCTAGATTTTTACGAATAGCTAAAAGACCTTGTTCAGGACGAACTTTGGCTTTAGGGTCATTATCATATTTCAGACTTCCAACAGCTCCAAAAAGCACTGCATCACTCTTCATACACATAGCATGAGTCTCATCTGGATAAGCATTGCCGCATTTATCAATAGCACAAGCACCGACTAAGCCATAAGAATAATTCACTTCATGACCGAATTTTTTAGCTACGGCATTTACACTTTTAACTGCCTCTGCCATGATTTCTGGACCTATTCCATCTCCTGGCAAAACTGCGATATTAAATTTCATTTTATAATTTATTTTAATTTGTTAAATTCTTCTTTCTTTTCTTTAGATAAATCTTCACTATAAATAATATTAAGCATCTTTATAGTAGCTTTTATAGCAGACTCAGTCTGGTCAGCATCAAGACCTACAGTTCTAAAAGTATGACCTAGATACTCCCAAGTAATAACAGTCTGAACGAAAGCCTGAGTACGACCACCTGGAGGTATAGTCACTTCATAATCCTTAAGATTAGGGAACTGTTGATGTAGAATATCTGTATAAATATCACGTACAGCCGTCACGAAAGCATCATACTGTCCAGCACCACTTGAAGTAGCCTCATAGGTCTTACCATCTATTTGAATCTTAAGACTAGCCACAGGCTTGAGTCCTTTACTCAGAGTAACATAATAATGAAGAAGCTTAACCCTATCCTTCTGATTAGACTCTTTCATCACATCATGAATGATATAAGGTAACTCCTCAGGGGTAACCATCTCTTTACGGTCGCCCAATTGAATAATCCTCTTAGTAACCTTAGCCATAGCATCCTCACTCAGTTTATAGCCAAGTTTCTTTAGATTCTTTCTAATATTAGCTCGTCCACTATTCTTCCCTAAGGCATACTCACGCTCACGCCCAAAACGTTCTGGAATTAAAGCATTACAATAAAGATTATGCTTATTATCTCCATCTGCATGAACACCAGCCACTTGAGTAAATACATTTCTACCAACTATAGGTTGATTAGCAGCCACACGAACGTTTGAATAAGCCTCCACCAAACGACTAATAGTATTTAATTTACTCTCTACTATATGCGTTTCAGCGTGAAAATGATCTTTTAATATAGACTGAACACTAGAAAGCGGAGCATTCCCAGCTCGCTCCCCTAGCCCATTAATCGTCGTATGAAGTCCTGTTATTCCACTATAAACAGCAGCTAATACATTACTTACAGCCAAATCATAATCATTATGTGCATGAAAATCGAACTTCAAATCAGGAAATTTTCTTATCATCTTTCGCACATAACATATAACTTCGAAAGGATTTAATACCCCTAATGTATCTGGCAACATATAATGGACAATACTAGTTTCTTTCAGGGCCTCAACCATAGAAAAAACAAAATCCGGAGAATTTTTCATTCCATTACTCCAATCCTCGAGATAAATATTCGTCGTCATGCCTTTAGAATCAGCATAAGACACTACTTTTTTAATATCCGATATATGTTGTTCTAAAGTTTTCCCTAGTTGTTTTTCACAATGAATTCTAGAACCTTTAGCCAATAAGTTTATAACTCTACCACCAGCGTTATAAATCCAATCTACAGAAGTATGACCATCGACGAAGCCAAGAACCTCTATTTTCTTAAGTATATCATTTTCAAAAGCCCAATCAGTAATTAATCTAACAGCATCAGCCTCACCATCAGACACTCGTGCAGAAGCTATCTCTATTCTATCAACACAAACCTCCTTAAGTAACTGTCTAGCTATCATTAATTTTTCATTAGGTACAAACGAAACGCCACTAGTCTGCTCACCATCACGTAGTGTCGTATCCATGATTTGTATCTTCTTACCGAGCTTTTTCATATTATTTATTTTCTGCCTCCCAGGACTCAATCTTACTTTTGTTACTCAATAAGAAATCAATATCATCGAGTCCTTCTACCAAACAATGCTTTTTATAAGGATTGATATCGAAACTCTCCTTTTCACCAGTTACAGTATTAGTGATAGTCTGAGCAGGAAGGTCCACAGCCACCTTAGCCTCTGGATTTTCCTCAATACACTTAAATAAGCCGGCTAAAAACTTCTCAGATACCACCACTGGTAGAACGAAATTATTCATCGCATTCTGTTTAAAAATATCTGCGAAAAAACTAGATACCACGACACGAAAACCATATCCTGCCACAGCCCAGGCGGCATGCTCGCGGCTTGATCCGCTACCGAAATTCTTTCCTGCCACCAACACATCACCATGATAAGTCGGATTATTAAGCACGAAATCCTTCTTCGGAGAACCATCCTTATTATATCTCCAATCTCTAAAAAGATTATCGCCGAAGCCTTTTTTAGTCGTAGATTTCAAGAATCTGGCAGGAATAATTTGGTCTGTATCTATATTTTCTAATGGCAATGGTACCATAGTGGAAACTAATTGCGTTAATTTTGGTTTCATTTTCTTAATTTTTAAATTAGATAAAATCTCTTGGGTCAGTAAGTTTTCCAGTAATAGCAGCTGCAGCCGCTGTAAGAGGAGAGGCTAAAATAGTACGTGCTCCAGGGCCCTGACGTCCTTCGAAATTACGATTAGAAGTACTTACTGACAATTTTCCAGCAGGTATCTTATCATCATTCATAGCCAAACAAGCAGAACAACCTGGCTGACGAAGCTCTATACCAGCCTTAGCTAGAATACTATCCAATCCCTCATCTTTAATCTGCTTATCTACCATCCATGAACCAGGCACACACCAAACAGTAACATCAGGAGCTTTCTCATGACCTTTCACTATCGAAGCGAAAGCTCTAAAATCCTCTATACGACCATTAGTACAACTACCCATAAACACATAATCTATATCTTTACCAAGCAAATTTTCATTTGGTTTAAAGCCCATATATTTAAGAGATTTACTATAACTATCTCTAGCAGAAGAGCTCTGACTCTCGAGGCTAGGAATATTCTGAGAAATACCCATACCCATGCCTGGATTAGTCCCATAAGTGACCATAGGCTCTATATCTGCAGCATTATAAACCACCTCTCTATCATAAACAGCGTCACTATCGCTCTTTAATTTAGACCACTCATAAATAGCCTTATCCCAAGCTTTACCCTTAGGAGCATTATCTCGTCCTTTAATATATGCGAAAGTAGTAGCATCTGGAGCCACCATACCACCACGGGCACCCATCTCTATAGACAGATTACATAATGTAAGACGGCCTTCCATAGATAAAGATTCTACAGCCTCTCCGGCATACTCCACGAAATATCCAGTAGCACCACCAGTAGTCTGTTGACTAATAATATATAATGCTAAGTCCTTAGCAGTAACACCTTTTCCTAACTTACCATCTACTCTAATACGCATACTCTTTGGTTTCGTTTGCAGCACACATTGAGATGCTAATACCATCTCTACCTCACTCGTACCGATCCCAAAAGCTACTGCACCCATTGCCCCGTGAGTAGAGGTATGACTATCTCCACATACTATGGTCATACCAGGTAATGTTAAACCTCGTTCTGGTCCGACGACATGAATTATACCATTGCGACTATCTAACATACCATAATGATGAAGTCCGAAATCTTTAGCATTCTTAGCTAAAGCATTAACCTGTTTTCTAGAAACAGGATCTTCTATCTCTTTGTCCTGATCATGCGTAGG
>Ga0172377_10001314_pt1 | contig 24873 bp, 18 predicted proteins | sample Pumphouse3metaG_FD_119749 | JGI IMG/M metagenome (GOLD analysis project Ga0172377, IMG submission 119749) | Leachate microbial communities from a municipal landfill in Southern Ontario, Canada - Pumphouse #3 metaG | ecosystem: Engineered > Solid waste > Landfill > Unclassified | place: Canada... | reverse complement strand
GGGCGGGTTGTACTATTTTAGCCCCAAATAAGACAGGTATTGCGGTTTCTAGTGCAACTGTTGGGAAAGTAGTAGACTGGGGGGTAGCAGATGCAAATAATATGGGGGCTGCTATGGCTCCCGCCGCATTTGAAACAATCGTTGCTCACTTAAAAGATACAAATCGTGAACCTGATTATTATAACTTGATACTTACAGGAGATTTGGGGAAATTGGGCAGTGAAATTTTGATTGACTTAATGGAAACAAAAGGCTACAAATTGGGGAAAAATTATAGTGATTGTGGTCAAATGATATTTTCAAATAACCAAAAAACTTTTATGGGCGGTAGTGGTTGTGGCTGTGGTGCAAGTATTTTGAATGGTTATGTTTTGAAAAGAATGAAACTTGGGCATTTAAAAAATGTATTATTTGTGGCAACAGGTGCATTGATGAGTACAGTTTCCGCTCAGCAAGGCGAATCTATACCCTGTATTGCTCACGGAGTAGTATTAAAGGGGGATAAAGATAATGTTTGAGTTGATTATGTATCTAAAAGTCTTTTTAGTAGGTGGCTTTATATGTATGCTAGGTCAAATTTTGGTAATTACCACCAAAATGACAAGTGCTAGAATTTTGGTATCATTTTTGCTACTGGGTGTAGTATTACAGGTCGCTGGCGTGTTTGATGCAATGAAAGAATTTGCAGGTTCAGGCGTAACTGTGCCTATTATGGGTTTTGGTTATAGCCTAGCAAAAGGTGCAATGGACGGGCTGACAGAAAATGGTATAATGGGTATTTTAACGGGCGGACTGACTGCCACGGCGAGTGGGATAGCGGTTGCTGTTGTATCTGCTTTTGTCGTGGCTTTAATATTCAATAGTCGTACAAAAAAATAATTTTTTGTAGAGTTTCAAAATTTTTTAGCATATAATTATTTATGTTAAATAAAAATAATATAAAAAAGAAATGGTCACGAAAGAGAAAGTTGACTGTTTTTTTTAGTATTTTTTTGATTTTTCTAGTATTAGTTTTTGCTTTTTTTAATTCATATGTCAATCCTATAATAATAGCAGTGAGTGAAGCAAAAGTAAGCACAATGGCTACAAAATCTGTAAACAGTGCGGTGCAGTCAGTTATTAATAATACAGATATTTATGATGAATTAATTACAATTACACTTGATGACAAAGGTAAAATTGCAATGTTTCAGGTAAATTCTATAAAAATTAATAAATTGAGTAAAGAAATAAGTAAAACCGCACAACAAAATCTGGAATTAGTCAGTACGCAAGGAATTTCTATTCCTCTTGGTACTTTATCTGGTGTGTCCGTTTTTGTTGGTGTTGGGCCAGATATAAACTTTCATATAACGCCTATCGGTAATATTCAATCGCACTTTAATAGTGATTTTACATCCGCAGGTATTAACCAGACTAATCATAGAATTTATCTAACAATGGTCGCAACTATTAATATAGTTTTACCTACTGCTACAAAAACCGTTACTACTTATACAAATATATTAGTTTGTGAGTCAATTATCATTGGCGAAGTCCCTGACACTTATCTAAATTCATCTAGTCTAGATGAAATGTTAAACTTAGTACCATAAAATAAAAATTTTTGCAGAATAAATATTAAAAATCTTGACTTTAAAAAAGAATTATACTATACTACTTCTAATGTTTTGGTGCAACCAAACAAAGAATGCGATGATAAAAGACTAGTAATCAAGAATTTGTGTATTTTAGAGAGTGGTAGATGATGAAAATTCCATATATACAAACTTGATGAATTCACTTTTTAGCACTTTACTGAAAATTACAGTAAGTAAAGCGTAAAACTCAACGAAACGAGTAAAATAAGTGCCTTGAATTACAAGGAATTTAGGTGGTACCACGGAGTAGCGACTTCGTCCTAATATTTTAGGGCGGAGTTTTATTTTATCCGCTATAAAAAGAGGAGATAAATATGCAAGAAAAATTACAGGAAATCACAAAGGAAGCGCTTTTGAAAGTGCAGGAAAGCAAGACTAATAATGAATTGATGCAAGTCAATGTGAGTGTACTAGGTAAAAATGGTACATTGTCTAGTCTAATGCGTGATTTGCGTGAATTACCAAACGAAGAAAAACCAAAGTTTGGTGCAATGCTGAATAGTGCGAGAGATGAAATCACAAATGCTATCAAAGCAAAACAGGAAAATTTGGAAAATGCGGAAATTGACACTCAATTAGAAAGTGAAAAAATTGATGTTACTATTCCAGTTCAACCTATTACTTATGGTACTTTACATCCTATTGAGTTGATGCAACAAAATCTTATAAATTATTTTGTTGAGCAGGGATTTACTTTGCAAGAAGGGACAGATATAGAAAGTGATTACTATTGCTTTGAAGCACTCAATGTGCCCAAAGACCACCCAGCCCGTGATGCACAGGATACTTTTTATTTTGATGCGGAAAGAATTTTGCGTGTACACACATCTGCAACTCAAATTCGTACAATGGAAGCCCAACAACCTCCTATCAAAATGATTAGTACTGGCAAGGTTTATAGAGTAGATGAGATTGATGCCACTCACTCACCACTTTTCCATCAATTTGAACTTTTGGTAGTAGATGAAAATTTGTCTATGGCTGATTTGAAAGGTATTTTAAACCAGTTAATAAAACATTTGTTTGGAGAAAAAGCAGAAATTCGTATTAGACCATCGTTCTTCCCTTTTACCGAACCAAGTGTTGAAGTCGATGCCACTTGTCCAAATTGTGGTGGAAAAGGCTGTGGAATGTGCAAAAACACTGGATATATTGAGTTACTTGGTGCAGGAATGGTGAACCCAAAAGTTTTGGAGAACTGTGGTATTGATAGCACAAAATATACTGGTTTAGCCGCAGGATTTGGACTGGACCGTATGACAATGGTAAAGTTTGGAATTACTGATATTCGTGATTTATTTGAAAATGATATAAACTTTTTAAAACAAGTTAAATAGAGGATAAAATATGATAGTAACATTAAAATGGTTATCTAATTTCGTAGATTTAACAGATTTGACACCAAAAAAGGTGGCAGAAACTTTTACTATGATAGGCTATGAAGTAGAGGAAATGAAAATATTGTCTGCTGGTATGGAGAAAGTTGTCGTTGGTAAGATTGAAAAATTGACTAGACACCCAAACGCAGAAAGATTACAAGTTTGCACTATAAATATAGGACAAAAAAATACAGTACAAATACTGACTGCTGCCACAAATGTTTTTGAGGGAGCATTTGTTCCTGTTGCGTTAGATGGTGCAGATTTACCAAATGGCGTAAAAATAAAGACAACAAATATGCGAGGATTAGAATCGCAGGGTATGTTGTGTTCGGGGGAAGAACTTTGTATAGATAATTCTGTCTACGAAGGTGCGGAAACGGACGGAATTACTATATTAAATGAAAAAGATGCAAAGATAGGCGATAATATTGCCAAAGTTTTTGGTTTAGATGATGTTGTATACGACATTACAGTTTTATCAAATAGACCTGATTGCCAAAGCGTAAAAGGACTGGCAAAAGAATTGGCTGCCGCTTTGAATAAGTCTATAATTGAGCCAAGTTTCAAGTATAAAGCAACAAATTTGGGTGCTACTCTAAATTTGGAAGTAAAAACAGAGAATTGTCCTTTCTATTTGGCTTGTGTAGTAAAAGATGTACAACTGGGTGAAAGTCCACAATGGTTAAAAAATAGGTTAAAATTAGTAGGTTTGCGTCCATTAAACAACATAATTGATATAACAAACTATGTTTTGTGGGAAATGGGACAGCCTATGCACGCCTTTGATTATGACAAAATTTGTGCGGAAACTATTGTCGTTCGTCAGGCAAAGCAGAGTGAAAAGTTACTTGCATTGAATGGTGAAACATACACACTTACGCCTAATATGGTAGTGATTGCAGACGCAAAAAAGCCGATAGGATTAGCGGGTATTATGGGTGGTAAAGATTTTAGTATTACCAAAGACACAAAGAATATTGTATTTGAAAGTGCTGTATTTAAGCGTGAAAATATTCGCAAAACTTCTCGTAGTCTGGGAATCCGTAGTGATGCTAGTGCAAGATATGAGCGTGGTATTGAGCCTGTAAGTGCGGTTGCTGGACTTGATAGAGCGTTGGCACTTATAGAAGAATTGAAAATAGGTAAAATTAATAATGAAATCGTTTCAAATTCCGCGTTAAATACAAAAGGAAAAGCGTTGTCTTTCCCTGTAAGTTTTATAGAAAAATTCTTGGGTATAAATATTCCTGAGATGGATATTGTCCGTATATTAGGCAATTTAGGTATCATAACTACTATAAAAAACAACAAAATAAATTGCATAATTCCTACTATAAGAGCGGATATTGAAGGGCCAGCCGATATCGTTGAAGAATTGATAAGAATTTATGGTTATGACCACATTACTGCTACGAATTTGGAGAATACAAAGTCAATAAAAGGTGGCAAATCAGCCAGTTATATTTTAAAAGAAAATACTTTAAATATGATGCTAAGTACAGGAGCATATGAAGTAAGCACTTATACTTTTATTGCACCTAATCAATTTGATAAATTATTAGTAGAGCCAGACAGCGAACTCCGTAAAGTTATGGCAATTAGTAATCCACTTAGTAGAGATTATAGTGTTATGCGTACACAAATGATTGGGAGTTTACTGGATGCTGTAAAAAACAATCAAGTACGAAAAAATAAAGAATTTGCTTTGTTTGAAATAGGCAAAACATTTATCAAACCAGATAATGAAATAGACTTGCCAAAAGAAAAAATCTGGCTAAGTTATATTGATACAAAGAGTAAAAGCGACTTTTTTACTACAAAAGCAATAGTAGAAAGATTTGCCGTAAATAATAACATTACATTTATATATCGAAATGGCAAAGCCTCTTATCTGCACCCAAATATTGTGGCAGAAATTATTTTTGCAAATCAAGTAATAGGACATATTGGTAAAGTTCACCCAAGAGTTTTGAAAAACTTTGAAATCACTGGCGATGTTTATTATTTTGAAATTTGTCTAGATACCATTCCAGAGAAAAAAATAAAGAAAATCAAGCAGATATCCAAATTCCCAACTTCCCAGCGTGATTTGGCGGTTTTGGTAGATGATTCCATTCCAGTTGGCGAAATGCAGGCGGTGATAAAAAGAATAGGCGGTGAATTTTTAGAAGAGGTTACTTTGTTTGATATTTATAAAGGTGACCAAGTTCCAAGTGGACAAAAAAGTGTTGCGTGGAGTTTGCTTTTCCAAAAATTTGATGGTACACTTACTGCTGATGAAGTAAACAAAGCTTTTGACAAAATTTTGAAAGAGTTAAATACAAGATTTGGGGCAAAATTGAGGTAATGCAAAGTAAAATTTACCATTAGTAAATTTTTGAAATGCCCAAGGCATTTTGCCTTCTATGGAAGGCACTTTGCGACTTAGTTTTTACAATCTTTTTAATACAAATCAAAAAGCAAGATAAATTTGCTAAATTAAAAGTCCAAGGAAAAAAGAGGAGATAATATGATTTATTTTGATAATTCTGCTACTACACAGGTGTTGGAAGAAGTTGCAAAATTGCAATATGATTACAGCAAAGAAATGTTTTACAATCCAAGTTCCGTGTATGCACCTGCTGTTGCTATAAAAGGCGAATTAAATTCAGCCAGGGCAATGCTTATGAATTATTTGGATGCCCCTCGTGATGGAAAAGTTTATTTTACCAGTTCAGCAACAGAGGCAAATAATATAATACTTAATGGTTTAATCAAAAAGAATAAAAAAGCCTTAATTAGTATGGGTGACCATCCTAGCGTATATGAAGTAGCCAAAAATTTAAAAAATCAAGGCTATGATATTGAGTTTATAAAACTGACGAAAGAGGGTTTGTTAGACATTGAGAATTTAAAAAGTTTGATGAGTAAAGATGTTGGTTTTGTTTCATTCATTCATATTAGCAACGAAACAGGTGCAGTAAACGATTTGACAGGAATTAGCAAATTAATAAAAGAAATATCGCCAAAATGTATTATCCATTGTGATGGAGTACAGGCATTTTTAAAAATTCCATTTAGTCTTAGTGAAACAAGCGTTGATGTTTACACTGTTAGTTCACACAAAATTCACGGGCCAAAAGGCGTAGGTGCATTTTATATCCGTAACGGTATAAAACTTAATCCAAGTATTTTTGGTGGCGGGCAAGAAGACGGCATTAGACCGGGAACAGAAAACGCTCCTGCTATTTTAGCCTTTATGCTGGCTTGCAGAATTATGGCAGAAAAATTGCAAGAAAATTATACTCACGCTCTGGAACTCAAAAATTTGATGTTAAAAACTTTGGGTGAGAACTGTACAGATTTTAGCATAAATTCATTGAATGCTCCTACCAGTCCTTATATTTTGAGTGTTACATTTGGCGGTGTAAAAGGTGAAGTTTTGTTGCACTCACTAGAAAAAAGAGGTGTTTTGGTGAGCACGGGTTCGGCTTGTAGCAGTAAATTATCTGGTAATAGAATTTTGCAGGCAATGGGACAACCAGCCGAAATAATTGAAGGAAATATTAGATTTAGTTTTAGCAAACAAAATACCCAAGAAGAAGTCATTATGGCAGTAAACTACTTGGCAGAGGAATTAATTAAATTACGAAAAATTAAAAAATAAAGGGAAAATATGAGAGTTTTATTAGTTAGATATTCGGAAATATTTTTAAAGGGCAACAATAGAGGTTTTTTTGAAAAAGCACTTATTAAAAATATAAAAACAGCACTGCTTGATGAAGAGTACAAGTTTCAGCATATTAGTGGCAGATATATAATAAGTGAATACAAGGAAACGAGAGAAAATGAACTTTTGTCAAAATTAACAAAAGTTTTTGGCATACACTCTATTAGTCCAGCACTTGTAGTAGAAACAAGTCCCGAAAATATTTACGATGAATGTAAAAAATTAAAAATTAATGGAACTTTTAGGGTAACTACTAGGCGTGCTAGCAAAATTTTTCCAATCAAGTCAATGGAATTTTCCGCAAATGTGGGTGGTGTTATTTTGGATAATAATCCAAATTCAAAAGTCGATTTGCACGAACCTGAAACCATATTAAATATTGATATTCGGGAAAATGGTTACACTTATATTTTGACAAGAGTAGTGGAAGGTGCGGGCGGTATGCCTGTTGGGACTGCCGGGAAAGGTTTGTTGCTTTTGAGTGGCGGTATTGACAGTCCTGTTGCCGGGGTTTATATGGCAAAGCGTGGAATGATTGTAAACGCACTACATTTTCATAGTTTTCCATATACTAGTGAATTAGCAAAGCAAAAAGTTATTGATTTAGCCAAAATAATGAGTAGATATCTTGGTACTATTCGATTGAACTTTATTTCTTTTACACAGGTTCAGGAAGCAATACACAAAAATTGTGATAATGAATTTATGATTACACTGATGCGTAGGATTATGATGAGAATTGCAGAAAGACTGGCTCACGATAGTGGAGCAGGTGCTATCATTACAGGAGAAAGTCTTGGGCAAGTGGCAAGTCAAACTTTGGAAAGTATTACTTGTACAAATGCAGTCGTAAAAATTCCTGTATTTAGACCTTTGATTGCTTTTGATAAAATTGACACAATAAAAGTGGCAACACATATAGGTACTTTTGAAACAAGTATTCAGCCTTATGAAGATTGCTGTACCGTCTTTTTGCCAAAAAACCCTGTTATAAAACCTAAAATGGAAAAAGTTTTGCGTGAAGAAAGTAAACTGGACATAGACAAATTAGTAGAAGATGCGTATGCAACACTCACTACTATGGATATTGAACCTGCATAGTACTTTTTACGAATAGTTGTATCCATAAATAAAGTAAAAACATCAAATTAAACTTTTTATAAAAGTAATCATTTGGTGTTTTTTTATTAATTTTCTTTCTTTTTTGAATGATTTTACAGAGAAATAACATAAAAAAGAAAGAGAGCCGTGTATCAAATGGCAAGCGAGGGTGGAATATTCGCTTTGCAATTTTTACACTGCTATCTTCTATTAATATTTTATTATATATTTCAAATTCTGTCAACTTTTTGAAACTATATTTTATGAATTTTCTAATTTATTAATCTTTGTATTAAAGTTCATGTTTAATGAAAATCATTTAAATAAATTATTCTGTTTTATCTTTGTCGGCTTCTTTGATACTCAACGAAATTCGTTTTTTTGCTATGTCTACGCCGATTACACGAACTCTCACTTTGTCGCCGACTGTTAATTCTTCGCTAGGGTGTTTTATAAACCTATCACAGATTTGAGAAATGTGAACCAAACCATCTTGGTGTACGCCGATATCAACAAATGCACCAAAATCAATAACATTTCGTACTGTTCCGTCCAAATCCATACCTACTTGCAAGTCTTCCAAAGACAAAAGGTCGCTTCGTAAAACTGGTTTTGGTAAATTATCACGGATATCTCTACCAGGTTTTTGTAATTCTGCTACAATATCTTGAAGTGTAGGCACACCGATTCCACAAGATTTTGCAACTTTTTCTTCCCCCATTTCCAAAATAGCATTAGAAAGGCTTGATAAAGCACCTTCCTGTATTGCTTTTTCATCTAAAGTGAATAAAGCGAGTAATTTTTTGACTGCTGGATAACTTTCTGGATGAACCGATGTATTATCCAAAATATTTTTACCTTCTGGAATTCGCAAGAAGCCAGCACATTGAGTAAAGGCTTTGTCACCAAGTTTTGGAACATCCAATAGTTGTTCTCTTGTTTTGAAAGATTTTATTTTATCTCTGTATTTTGCTACTTCTTTTGCACTGTTGCTATTTAGTCCACTTACTCGTGAGAGTAGTGGCACGCTGGCGGTATTTACATCAACGCCTACTTCATTAACACAGTTCTCCACTACACCTTCTAGTACATCAGTCAATCGCTTTTGTGGCATATCGTGCTGATATTGACCAACTCCAATAGATTTTGGGTCTATTTTAATCAATTCAGCGAGAGGATCTTGCAATCTTCTTGCAATGCTGACAGCACTACGCAAACTTACATCAAATTGCGGGAATTCATCAGCACCCAACTTACTGGCACTATATACACTTGCTCCAGCCTCGTTGACAATAGCGTATTGAACTGTGCGGTTCAAAGTTTTTATTAACTGTGCTACAAAGATTTCTGCTTCTTTACTTGCTGTACCATTACCTATACTAATTGTATCTACACCCGTGCGGTTTATCATATCAGTTAAAGTTTTGATACTTTCTTCCGTTTTACTCTGTGGTGGAGTAGGGTAAACTACGCCAGTGTCCAAGACCATACCTTTACTGTCAATTACTGCAATTTTGCAACCTGTTCTATATGCAGGGTCAACCGCCATAATTGTTTTACCTTTGAGTGGTGGTTGTAACAATAGTGGTTTTAAATTTAGTTCAAACATTTTTATTGCTTGTTCACTTGCATTGTCGGTAAGAGTGGTTCGCATTTCTCTTTCCATAGAAGGTGCTAGCAATCTTTCATAACCATCTTTTATGGCTCTTGCCACAAAATCGTGTATTTCCATAGTACCTAAAACTAATTCTACTTTTTTGGTTTTGATTTTTTTACTAGACTCTTTATTTTCATCTTCTTTGTCTTCTTTTGGCTCAAAAATTTCTAAATATTTTTTTGCTTCACCTTTCAAAAACTCTTTGTAAAGAGAAATATAAATAGTTTTTAGAGTGGTATCATCGAGTTTAAATTCCACTTTAATGGCATTTTCTTTTTCGCCTCTATTGATTGCCAAAATTCTATGACTGGGCATTGTTTTTAGATTTTCGCTGTAATCTTTGTATGTTTCATATGTCTTATTTTCATCTTTTTCGGCTATCCACGAAGTACTAATTTTTGCTCTTGCCCAATATATATCACGCAAAGATTTTCGAGTAGCAGTATCATCTGCAACAATTTCAGCTATGATATCACTAGCACCTTGCAGTGCTTCTTCCACATTGCTTATACCTTTTTCGTCATTTATAAAAGGAGTAGCAATTTCACTCAAACAGATACCATTTACTTGTTTCATTATTTCATCAGCAAGTGGCTGTAAACCAGATGCAATAGCAACACTTGCTCTTGTTTTTCTTTTTGGTCGAAAAGGTCTATAAATATCTTCGATTTCAGTCAAAGTTACAGATTTTTCTATGCTTGTTTGCAATGTTTCTGTCATATTGCCTTGCTCGGTAATCAAATTACTTACTTCTTCTTTTCTCTTTTCCAAGTTTCTCAAATAGTTTAAATCATCAGCAAAACTTCGTATAGTCTGGTCATCACAAGTGCCGTGCATTTCTTTTCTATATCGTGCTATAAAGGGTACGGTGCAACCTTCATCTAATAGGCTTATCAAGTTTTGTGCGTGGACAGGTTTGAGTCCATATCGTTCTGCTAGTACTGTATATAATTCCATTTTAGTTTCTCCATTTTAGAAATATTTTACTATCAAAATTATAGCATAAATATGCCATTTTGGCAATTGAATAAGTGTAAAGTTCTTTTGCCTTATTTTTTATACAAATAAAAAAAGAGTAATATTGTTACTCTTTTAAATTTTACTTTGCATTATTTTTTGCCCCAGCGGGACGACCTCTTTTCTTTACGACTTCACTTTTTTTTGTAGAAACCTTTTTGGCTTCTTTTTTTGTAGCAACTTTTTTTGTCCCACTAGGTCTACCACGGGTAGAAACCTTTTTAATTTTTTCATCTTTTTCTACTGTGTTAGATTGTGTAGCGGATTTTTCTTCTGGTTGCTTAAATTGTTCAGGATTAAAAATCTCTACATCTTTTGTGTCGCTCTTTGCTTCTTTAAAATGTGATTCTACATCTGCAAATTTGTTTGAAGGATTAAAGATTTTAGATGCTTGTTCTTCGCTTAAATTGAGTTTTCGTTCTTGCTCTAATCGTTCTTGCATCAATTCTTTTTGTCTTTCCGCAACACGACGCTCCTGTTCCTGCTCCAATTTTGCTTGTTCTTTTAGTTTTAATTCTTCTAATTTTGCTTTTTGAGCAATTTGTAGGGCAGTAGCCTTTGCGTTTTGTTGTTCAAGTTTTAATTGTGCTTTTGCTTGTTTTCTTTCCAAGGCTTTTTGTTTTCGTAAGGCTCTTCGTTCTTGTCTTGTTAATGATGTTGGTTGGTTGCTCTCATCTGGCATTGCTTTTTTCTCTATTTCTTCGCTAGCATTTTGAACAGCAGTTTTCATTGCTTGAATTTCATCATTTTTTTCGGAAATTTCAGCACGCTTTGCTAAAAGAGCAATTTCCTTTTCACTAATGCGTTTTTCTTTTTCAGCAATTTTGGCTTGCTTTTCTAGTTCTTTTGCTTCTTTTTTTGCTTGTGCAATTTTTTCTTTTTCCAAGACTTCTAAAATCAAACTATCATCAGCAGTATCAGGCGTAAATTTTGCTTTGTCCATAGCCTTTTTGATTTCTGCGTGAACCAATTCTCTAAATTTTTCTTTATTAGCAGGGGAGATAAGAATAGATTTGATTTTACCATTTTTTACATAACGAATACAAATTCTGTGAAAACTCAAAGCGGGTGCTAATGAAAATCTTTCTGAGTCTGCCATAGAAATAATGTTTTGATATTGTATTTTATAATTAATCAAAAATAGACCGCAGTTTATTTTGAGTGCTTCTTTATCAATATCATAAAATGTACCAAAATAAACTGGTATAACTACAACAATCAATACCAACAATATAATTAATACAGGTATCCAGTCCCCTATAACTGCCCAAACCACAAAGAAGAGCAGAGTCATTATACTCAAAATCAAGAGAGTAATAAACATCCCGTCCCCAATTCTTGATTTCATCCTCATAAATTAACCTCCAAATTTTTGTTTATTCAAGTTTTTATTTGCTATTGAAATTTTACCTATATTTGCCTAAAATGTAAAGTGAAAAAGTCAATTTTATTAATATTACTAGTAAAAGTATCTGTTTTTAAATAATAGTCATTTCTCACCTTTTTTGTAAAGGCTAAGTTATTTCAAAAAAGCAAAATAAAAAAATTATTATTAGATATGTAGAGTTTAGTTTTCATTTACATTTGTTACCGTTATATCAGCATCAGTGTTGCAAATGTTTTTTATAAAAATATCATTTGGTTTATAACTATTTTTTAAAGGTTCATCTTTTATTGTCTTTAAAATTTCAAAATATAATTTTTTGGGTACATCTTTGCTAGTACGCAGGCTAATAGTACCTTTCTTTGTTGCTTTTATGGTGGTAATGGTTCGCATAGGGGCTATCATTTCTTGTTTGCCATATTCTGCACCTCGTGGGCAACTATTCCCAGTAACTACCACATTATTGTTCTTGTCCTTTTCTATATGTAAATGACAACCGATAGGACAGCGAATACATATTATATCCATATTTACTCCTTAATCATTGATTCAATAACGATATTCAAATCACTTTTTACTTTTGATTTTTCCACATTCAATATTTGTAATTCTCCTGCTGTTACTACTGGGGCAGGCTTTCTTGCAATAATTTCATTTCCGCTTTTTACTAAAATACTTACTTTTCTATATTCTTTATCTACACGGAAAGAAATAGGTACTTCGCCCTCTCCACCAGGATAAATGTATTTTGGAGAGGTGTATCTAATATGTTCATCGTGTTTGATTTCTATTGCATTTTGTCTAGTCAATTTACCTTGTGCAAAAAGTCCAGCATAATGTCCAGCACGCTCACCCTCGTGTGAAACATTATCGACCAAATCATTTACATGTAAAACATTACCTGCTACAAAAATTCCATCTTTGCTTGTCTGTAAATATTCATCGACAGCAAAACTACTAGTTACAGGTAATGGCTCTAAATTAAATTTGTCAAGCAATTCTGTTTCAGGTATTAATCCCACAGAAAGTAGGAGAGTATCACATTTAATTAATTCTTCTTTTTCGTAAATAGGTTTTCCCATCTCAACAGGTGCTACAGTTACTCCACGAACTCGTTTTTTGCCCAAGACTTTTGTAACTGTGGTACTAAGGTGAAGAGGTATATCAAAATCCAACAAACACTGCGTAACATTTCTAGCAAGACCACCACAATGATCCATTATTTCATAAACGCCCAAGACTTTTGCTCCTTCGCAAGTCAATCTTCTAGCCATAATAAGACCGATATCACCCGAACCCAAAATGACTATTCTTTTTCCTATCATTTTTCCTTGCAAATTTACAATGCTTTGAGCACAACCAGCAGAAAAGATACCAGCACAACGATCTCCCACCAGATTGATTGCACCAGCGGGACGCTCTCTACAGCCCATACTAAGAATAATGCTTTTTGCTTTTATTATTTCAAATCCATTTGGACTAGTAACTTGTACATTATATTCTCCATTATTATCTTGACTAATATCAGTAACTGACGAATTACATTTTATTGTAACATTTTCACAGTCTTCAAGCATTTTTATGAAGCGTTGTGCATATTCTGGCCCAGTCAATTCCACGCCAAAATAATGAAGCCCAAAACCATTGTGAATACATTGATTCAAAATACCACCCAAACGATATTCCCGTTCTACAATAGTAGTTTTTGCACCTGTTTTTGAAGCGGAAATTGCACTTGCTATTCCCGCAGGACCGCCACCAATTACTAATACATCTGTTTTCATATTGTGCTCCTAATTTTTTCTTACTTGCTTCACCATTTTTTTAGTTTCTTTTATTTTTTCAAAATATCCGTTTTGTTTTATATCACCTACTATAAATTCACTGCCTTCGCCACAAAGTGAAACTTCTTCTTTTGGTATATCACAAACAGTGCTAATTATTTTTATTATTTTTGGCAGACAAAAACTGCCTTGACATCTTCCCATTGTTGTCCTTATTCTGCGTTTTACTGCATCTACTGTGCGAGGTTTGAGGGGGCTATTCAAAACATCTTTAATCTCACCCAAAGACACGCCTTCACAACGACAAATAATTTTTCCATAATCTGGATTTTCTTTTATCACTTTTTTTAGACTCTTTGCGTCCATTTCTGTCAAATCAGGGTAGGGCTTGCGAACTTTTAATTTTATTTTTTTAGTTTTTATGCCGTCTTTAATTAATTCCTGACACAAATATTGTGCAATAGCAGGGGCACTCGTCAAGCCAGGTGATTGAATACCCAAAGTGTAAAAATAATGTTCGATTTGTTCTGCTTTTTTGATGACAAAATCATTTCCACATTTATTTCTAACACCAGCAAATAACTTTATGGTTTTACGAAAATTTGGCTGTTTTACAGCCGTTGCAATTTTTGCTTTTATCTCATTTAGACTTTCAACATCTACTGATGTATCAAAAGGTTCACATTCGTGAGCAGTAGGGCCAAACATTACATTGCCGTGAATAGTAGGAATGGCTAAAACACCTTTTCCTAGGGCGGTAGGTAAAGGGAAAATAGGACGATGAACAAAATTATTTTGTGATTTATCTAGTAGAATATAAACGCCTTTTACATAAATGCAAGGTGTACTAGGTAAACCAAAAATAGTATTTACTTTATCTGCACCAGCACCCGCACAGTTTACTATATATTTGGCATTAACTTTCTTTTCGTTTTCTTTTCCACTATTTCCATAAATAGTGTAATACTCACTATTTTTTTCTGCTTTATCCACTAGAAATTCTTTAAGAACAATTCCGCCATTTATTACACCTTCTTCGGCAAGTGCAACACATACTAAATATGGACTAACTATACCTGCTGTTGGAGCGTATAATCCGTACTTTATTTCATCTATTAAATTTGGTTCCATTTGATGTAGCAAAGGGTCAGTAATTATTTTTAAAGAAGGCACACCGTTTGTTTTGCCTCTTTCCATCAATAAATTAAGTTTTTCTTTTTCTTCTTCACGGGCGACTACCAGAGTTCCACAACTTTTGTAACCTACACTTAGTCTTTTGCACATTGCTTTGTACATTTTATTTCCAGCAACATTAAACTTTGCCATCAAACTGTTTGGCATAGGGTCGTAACCAGAGTGTATAATTCCACTATTGCCTTTTGTACTACCATTGCTGACATCATCACTTGCTTCCAACAATACGCAATTTATTCCAGCACGAACTAATTCACTAAATAAGGCAGTACCCATAATGCCTCCACCGATAATAGCAACTTCATATTCTTGTTCTTGTGTATCTGCTGTTGACATTTTAATATTTCACCCCTTTGTTACATTAAATAAAATCTTGAATAGTTTATCAAGTTTTAATATTTATTATGATAACTATTTATAAATATTAAGTCAAATAAATGCTAGAAAAAAGGCAAATTCATTTGTAAATAATTTTTATTAATGCTACAATATTTTTAATTTGAGTATTAAGGAGTTTTTTTATGCAAAAATCCAAGCGTTACATTTTAACGATTGATGCAGGAACTACTAGTGTTAGAACTCTGCTTTTTGATACAAAATCTAACCACCTCATCAATATTCACGGCTCTCGTATTTCTCAAAGTTATCCTTATACAGGCTGGGTTGACCAAGATGCAAATGAAATTTGGGACAAAGTGTATAACGATTTACTTAGCACAATTCGAGGTGTAGAGGAAGAACAAATTTTTGGACTAGGAATTACAAACCAGAGAGAAACAATTGTCCTTTGGAATAAAGAAACTGGTGAGCCTATTGCTCCGGCAATTTGTTGGCAGGATTGTAGAACGGAAGAATATTGTATGTGCTTAGAAAGCAATCCAGAAACGAGAAAATTAATTTATAATAAAACTGGACTAATTCCAAACAGTTATTTTAGTGCTAGTAGTTTAAAATGGCTGTTAGAAAATTGCTATGAAGCAAAGACTTTGATAGCACAAAATAATCTTTGTTGTGGAACTATTGATTGTTATCTTGTTTATAGATTAACAGAGGGACGCAACTTTGTAACAGATGCAAGTAATGCTAGCAGAACGATGCTGTACAATATAAATACAAATGACTGGGACGATGACTTGTTAAAAATGTTTGGCGTGCCTAGAAGTATTTTGCCGACAGTTGTGGATAGTAATCAAATTATAGGAGAAACTATTTTAGCAGGCAAAAAGATAGGAATAGGTGGCATTTTGGGGGACCAGCAAGCATCACTATTTGGGCAGGCTTGTTTTGATGTAGGAAATATCAAAAATACTTATGGTACGGGCAGTTTTATGCTTTTAAATGTTGGGCAAAAACCAAAATTTTGTGAAAATACTAGATTACTTAGCACTATTGCCTGGCGAATAAATGGAAAAACTACATATGCAATAGAGGGAAGTATTTTGAATGCTGGTTCTTGCGTAACTTGGATGGAAGAAAGTCTGGGATTGATAAAAAATCCCCCACAAAGCGAGGAACTGGCTGTGTCAGTTGAAGACTCAAATGGTGTTTATTTTGTACCTGCTTTATGTGGCTTGGGTGCTCCTTACTGGGATAGTTGTTCTAGGGGAATGCTTGCAGGAATGAGTTTAGACACTACCAAAGCACATATCGTGCGTTCGGTTTTGGAGGGGATTTGCTACAACATAAGAGCGGTTTTTGAAAAAATGATAGAAGATACGGGCGTAAATATTTCATCTGTACGAGTAGACGGCGGAATGACAAAAAACTCTTTTGTTATGCAAACGCAGGCTGATACATTACAAACCGAAGTAATGTTATCAAAGGAAACGGAATGTACTTCTATTGGTGCGGCTTTTATGTCAGGACTTGCTTTTGGTGCTTTCAAAGATTTTGATGATTTGCGTAATAGATACAAAATAGGAGAAGTCTTTAAACCGAAAATTACAAAAGAAGATGCAGATTTTTATTATGAAGAATGGCAAGAAACTGTAACAAGGGCAATAAAGCGACCAACAGATAAATTCCATACAGGAATGGAATACAAAAAGAAAAAATAAATTGTGGAGGAGAAGATTATGGCTAATACAAAGAAAATAGCGGAAACTTCAAAAGTAAAAAAAGCAAGTGATTCTAAAAAAACAAGTACAAAAAAAGTCGCAACAAAGATAAAAAATTCAGCGACAAAAAAGAATGTAAAAAATAATTGTAAATGTGACGCTTTGCTTAAAACTGAAACCTCATACCCAAAAAATATTTTTACACAAGGCTATAATGAAGATTTGATTTATACTAGAACATGGGATAGAGTCAAAAATCCAAAGGCGGTTATGCTAATTTTGCACGGAATGGTAGAGCATAGTTTGCGTTATGATTATTTTGCAAAGAAATGTAATGAAGCGGGTATAATAGTTTTTTGCTTTGATTTGAGAGCACACGGCCACACAGTTGGAGACCCACAAAGAGTAGGCAAATATGAGGGCGATTTATTTGGTGATTGTGTAAAAGATGCACAAAAATTTGCTGATGAATTGATTGAGAAATATAAGTTGCCTCTTATAATTTTTGGACATAGTTATGGTTCATTTTTGACACAGGAATTGATACAAAATTATCACAAGCACTCTTTGGTAATACTTTCTGGTAGTGCTTGTATGCAAGGTTCAGCAGATGTTGCTTTTGGTAAATTAATTGCAGGAATTACAAAGACTTTTTGCGGAAAAGATGCACCAAGTAAATTTTTATATAAAATGAGTTTCAAAGCCTATGGAAAACCTTTTCCAAATGGTAACTGGTTGTCTAGTGATGACGCTGTATATGATGCTTACAATGAAGACCCATTTTGTGGTACGGTTTGTTCTGCACAGTTTTACAGTAGTTTTTTTGGACATTTGGGTAAATTATATTCTGTAACAGGATTAAATAATATTGACAAGGATAAACCTATTTTAATTACAAATGGTGAATTTGACCCAGTGGCTGGCAAAAATCATATTTTGGCTGACAAATTAGATTTGGTGTATCGTAGAACAGGGATTTTGTCTGTGACGCAAAAAATATGGCAAGGTTGTAGGCACGAAGTTTTGAATGAAAAGAACAAAGATGAAATACAAAAATATATTATTGACTTTATTATTAACCATCTTTCAAAAGTAAACTAGAAAAATTAAAGCAAAAATATATTGAATACAAATTTGCTTGCTTTTTCTTATATTTATTTGTTAGTATTATTCTTGAAAGTATAAAATTGAAAGGATAATGTATGAAAAAGTTTTTGCAAAAAGATGGATTGCGTATAAACAATATTTTTATCGCTTTGGCATTACTAATTTTTGGTAGTGCATTTTGTTATTTCTTTTTGCCTTATACATTAAGTGTATTTGGTTTTAATGTAGGAAATTCTTTTGACATTTTTTCTTTAACAAGTGAACATATTAAAAATAACATTATTATGGCTATTAGCATAGGAACACCTGTATTATTAGCAGTAAGTTATGCGATTGAGATATTTATCAGGCGTAGCAATAGTGGTACATTTTTTTGTCTGTCTGCGATTTTCGCTTGTTTTAGTACCGCATTTGAATTGACTTATTTCCAATTATTTTCTTTGAGTAGTACATTTTTAACAATTACTTTGTATATAAAATATATTTTTGCAATCATTGCATTTGTATTTTTGGTTTTGGGCTTTATTTTTAGAAAATATGAAAAATATCGCTATTATCGTGCTTCAACTTTGCATATATTTAGTTCTTTAATATGGTTTAATTTAGCACTTATAAATTGTTTGCCTTACATTTATTCAATTTCAATAATAGATACTATTTTTAAAACAGGAAGTTTGGCATATTTTGGTGTCTTGGGTATCCTATTTTTATTAATGGCAATATGGACAATCTTTTGCGTTCCACACAGATATAGAATTAATCCAGATGGTTCAGAACCTGTTGGAAAAGTAGCAAAAAAAGAAAAGCAAAAGAAATTATCTAAAAAAGAAAATTCAGCAGAGTTAAAACAACCTCAACCAAATGCCGAAGAGAAGACTGTTACGCAACCTCAACAAAATGCAGGAGATAAAGCAGTAACGCCTCCTCCAACAGTAGAAAATACTGGGCAAGTAGCACAACAGCCAACTGCCACGACTGATGCTAAAAAGACTCCGCAAATGGATACAAATGCTAAAAAAGAAGATAATGCTAAAAAAGAAAATATTTCAACTGATAAAGAGATAGAAACGAATGATGAAATTGAGCGAAAAAGAATAGTCTTACAAGAAAAACGACTGGAAATAGAAGAAAAAGAATTAAAGATTAGAGAAGCAAAAATACAAAAATTAGAAGCAAAAAAACAGAAATTAGAAGAAAGAAAAAAAGACAGATTAGAAAAACAAATAGCCAGACATCAAGCGAAGATAGATGCACAACAAGAAAGAAAAAAACGCTGGCAAGATGCAATACAGCAATTAAAAGAGAAAAGAGAACAAAAGGAATACTTGGCTAATTTACAGAAACTAGAAGAAAAATTGATGGCGGAAAAACCAAAATTAGATACATTAATAGATATTGATGTTGTTGTAGGAGAGAAAAAGCCAAAAGACAGAACTATCATCAAAGATATATCTTTGGATGGCGTAGTTGAAAATATCGATGAAAAAGATGAGAGCAATTTTGATAAAAAAGATGTCAACTTTGAAAGTTATGAAAAGAAAAATTTAACGCAGGAACAAATTAAAAATTTACCAAGGAATATATCTGTTTTACTAACATTACCCAAAGAGCAAAAAGATTTACTACAAGATACAAAGAAGAATACTTCTGATATCGAAAATGTATCAATTGTAGAAAATCAAGAGTCAAAATTTGCAAATATTGAACCTAAATATAGTGCTATTTCAAATTTAATAAATACAAATAACGAGATAGGCAATGAAAAGACTCAAATTATTAGCAGTCCAGAAAAGGCGAAAGAACTAGGCTTAAATTCAAGTATTTTTGATAATGATTTACCTCTAAATGTAAACAATAAAAAGCCCGTAAAAGAACCTATTATTATAGATAAATTTGCAGATGATGAGGAGAATATTGAAGATTTTTCAAAAACTACAAGAACTACTCAAACAAATAATTTACCAAAAAGTAATACAGGTGGAAATGTACCACCAAAATTATTTGTGCCACTTCCTTCAAAATTACCACCAAAATTATTACAGAAAAAATTAGAAATGGAAAAATATCAAAAAGAAAAAGATGATAGCGAAAATTAAAGTAGATCAAATAGTTTTCAGTTTTTTTAATTTTGAAATTATTTGTTTAGATTAGAGAATAGTTTAATATTCTAAACATATTAAAAGAGAGAATTATAATATTCTCTTTTTTGTTTTGACGGCAAAATCGATTTTTTATATTATATTTTTAGATATAAAAATAATTATAGTATAATTATTCCAAAATCAAGACATTCCAAAGTGCATAGTATTAATTTTTATATACTTTACGCATAGTTATACTCAATTTTGCTGTATGAGTTGCAAGAGTACAAATAGTAATTATTTAATTTTTACTAAATTGTAAAATAATTTTTTATTATAAATACAATTTTAGGCGTCTAGTTTAAACAATTTGCTGATTGTTTTGTTTTTAGAACTAAGATATAAGTGTTATTAAAATAATAATTAAAAATTGATATATAAAATATAAAATCTTAAATATTGACAAATATTTATTGCTATGTTAAAATTAATCAAACTAAAATTTTGGAGGGCAAAATGAAAGAAACTCGAATAGGAACAAATAATGTCGCCACAGTATATGCATCATTTTTAACCGATACATTGGGTTGGAAAATTGAAAGACAGGCAAAAAAAAATGGTTACGGATTAAAAACTCCAAGAACAAATAAGAAAAGAGAAAAAATCGCAACTACGATGACAACATGTATGAGTACCACATCTGTGCAAAATATAAATCGCAAATCACAAGAACTGGGTGATGCAAAAATAGCATTATTAAATCAATATGAAGTTGATTTGGCTAGTTGTGTTGGAAAAGTTGCAATAAGAGGTACGCCAGTTATAAAACATAGTTTAAATTATTCCATTGCTGGAATGTATCCAGATGTAAATTATGTAATATATGTTGATTCAAATTCTGCCGTTTTATATAATGGTGATTGTTTTTGGGTATTATCAGGGAATAAAGATAAATTATACTTTGATAACCTTTGGATTGTTGTAACTGATGATGTAATGAAGCAGGCTAGTGAGCAATTACCAGAGGCAAACTTTGAAGTTCAGGCAAAATTAAAATATATTGAATCACAAAAAGCAAATTTGGACAGTGCAATCAAAAAAGAAATAGATAATAGAGAAAATTCATCATTTTTTGTAAATGATAAAAGAAATCCCGAAAAACTAACCGTATTAAAAAAGGCTTTGGAATACGTTACACTTGAAAAAGAAGTTGCAGTTAGATATGGTCAATCATCTTCCAATGAATTGAATAATCCAAAACTTGACGATGCTTTTGGTCAACAAGAAATCATTTCATTGACAGAAAATTCATTTATTAGAAAATAAGTTTGTTTTATAAAAATATAAGTTAAAAGAAAACAGAGTAGTTAGTTACTCTGTTTTTGTTAATTAATCTTTATAATTAGTTTTAAAATATAAGTATAGCAATATTTAGTTTTTTCTTGTTAATATTTAAAATATTAAAGAACAAGAAAATTTTTCAAAATGCTATTTTAATTCTGTACCGCATTTGTTACAACAGTTGTTATCGGCGGGAACTTCCTGATTACACTTTGGACAAATTTTAGTTTTAGTTAGGCTTTTTCCACAATTTCCACAATTTGTATCAGTTGCTTGTACTTCGTTACCGCATTTTGGACATTTAGTCATATTTGCAGTTCCTATTCCAAGATTATCTTCTTTTAGACTGCCTTGTGTGGCTTTTAATGCACTTCCAGTCCATACAAAAGTAATTCCCAAAATCAAACCGCCCAAAGAAAATACATACAAAAATGCTGCAATAATATATAACCACCATCTATTATCAATAGCACCCCAAGTAGTACAAAATACCGCAAAAACGCCACAGATAACGCCCAGAATAATGGCAACAATTCCTAGCCATATTAAACCTTTTTTGCCTTTTACAATTTTATTCATATTAATCCTCCTTACGAATTAGATAATAATGATATAATGATAGGTAATAAAATAATTAATAACGCCAAAATAACGGTTGCAACTATTTTTGGTATAGATTTTGGCAAATTATTATCAACTTTTCCTGTTTGACCGTTCATATATGTGTTGTAATTTTTGTTTTTATATAAATATTGAAACTCAAAAATAGGTACAATTTGATATTGATATTTTTCATTTGAGATGACTGGATTAAAATTTAAACTTTGTATCCCTGTTGCTTGTGGATATCTTTGCATTATACTTTTTTTTATCTGTTCACCAAAAATCTGCTCGGCAGTTTTTTCACAAATATCCAAAGCGTCCTGATAGTGTTCTACCGTGTAACCCCGAATGTAATCATCTCGAAAAGCAAACGCACTATTTGTATCGTAGGGGAGTATTCCTTTTATATTTTCCTGCGTCAATTTACTGCTAGATTCTACAATAACATCTTTGTGATTGACTACAATATGCCCGCTAACATTAAAAGATACGGTTCGTGTAGCAATACCGTTATTTGTGTGGTAAGTTTCCGTTTTGGTTAAAACCCCTTGATAATCACTGTTTGAAATTGCATCAAAAGAAAATGTTGGGATATAAGTACCTATTATTTTATTTTCAGGTAATTTCTTTTTAAATTTCCCACTTACATAAAATTTTTTACGCACATTTTGTACAAATTTTTCACTTGCAGTGCTGTTATCAAATCGAAAAGGTATGATAGAGTCGGGTAGATATCCGGGTATTTCTCCATCTGCACTTACAAAAGCATTGCCACAATATGGACAACATTTGGAAATCTCTAACGAATTGAGAATGACACTAGAACCACAATTACTACATTTAAAAATTTTATTGTTATTTATCCAAGCCTTGTATTCTTTTGAGTCATCATACTTTTCATTAATATCGTGTTTTTTATATTCTTTTGATTTTTGAATTTCATAAAGACTGCCACAGTTATCACATTTTAATGACTGGCTCTGTGGGTTAAATCTCAAATTACCTCCGCAGTTTTTACATTTTGAGAGGTCATTTTTTATTATTTTTTCTTTTTTTACTGTTTCTTCTTCCATAAGTTACTCTAACATTTTTCGCCACATTCAGGGCAGAATTTTTGGTTGGCTTTTAGTGTAGCCCCACATTTTTTGCAAGTTTTTATCAATTTTTCGCCACATTCAGGGCAAAACTTTGCATTTGCTTTTAATGTTGCTCCGCATTTGGGACAAACATTTCCTTGATTTGCACCACATTCAGGGCAGAATTTTGCGCCTTCTTTAATCTTCGCTCCACATTTGATACAAGTGGTTGTACTTTTTGCTTCTTTTGGTTTGTTTTCTGTGGTTAAATTATTCGCAAAAACTTGACCAAGAGCCGTACCCGCGCCAAGACCTACGCCTAGCCCTGCTAGATTGCCACCACTTGGATTGTTGGCTGCATCACGCATAGCATTTGCTGCTTGATATTGAGTATAAGTACCCATTTTTTCCTCAATAACTCCCATTTTGGTACGCTCATCAAGAGCCTTTTCAACATCTTCTGGTAAAGACAAGTTTTCTATAACGACACTAGTCAGTTTGATACCTAATTTTTTAAATTCAGGTTGAGTAAATTCCAAGATTTGACTACTAAATTCTTTGTAATTTGCCGCCAAATCCAAAGCGTCAATTTTACTTTCCGCAATAGCATCTGCTATACCTTGTATTAACATAGGTTTGCATTGTTCTTCAATATCATTTACTTTAAATACCTGATTTGTACCAAATACTTCTTGCATAAAAATCTTGACATCATCTACTTTGAAAGCGTAAACACCGAAGCCACGCAACCTAATGTTACCAAATTCTTTATCTCGCATCATAATAGGATTTTGAGTTCCCCATTTTTGCCCAGTAAATTGTTTTGTATTGACAAAATAAACCTCTGCTTTGATAGGGGAGTTAAATCCTGTCGGCAAAGATAAAAGTTTTGTTAAAAAAGGAATATTTTCTGTGCTTAATTTGTAAGAACCGGGTGCGAAAACATCTGCAATTTGTCCTTTGTGTATAAATACAGCACATTGACTTGGACGAACAACCAAAGTACTACTGTTCATTATTTCCTCACGGTCAGTGAGTGGAAAACGATAAACCAAAGTGTCTTTGCTGTTATCTTCCCATTCAATTACTTCTAGTAATTGTTTTTTCATAAAATTGAATAATCCCATATTAATCTCCTTTGTTAAATTGATTAAGTATACCATTTTTTAAAAAAAGATGTCAATAAAACTAACATATTAATTAATATGTTTAGTTTTAATATTATTATTAATATATATTAAAAAGTTGGCACTTTATTTTGGCTTTCAAAATAATCAGGATAATTTGTGATGTAATCTTCATTTTTCAACTCTAAGTTTTGATATTTTTCACCTACATAATTTATAAAATCTGCCGAATAGTTACAGTTTTCAATTTTTGTTGGTTCATCTAAACTTAGTAGTTTACCAAACGATTGATATTTTGCATTACATAAATATCCAAGACAAGCAAGAGTCAGGTACAAATCATTCTCACTATTTTGGGGCTTTGAAATTTTATATTCAGTAATTATGTCTTTTAAACAAGCGGGTTGCATTGCTTTTACGCAGAAATCAAACCTTATAGATTCACGAAATTCTGCATTGTTTATATCGCCATTATCAAAATATGGATTGCCTACATTTTTTAGCGTTTTTGCAAAATCAATCACAGGCTTTTCTAGTTCGCCATCAAAATCAAGTCGGGTAGGCAGGGCTTTTGTTATTCCTGCTTTTGTTAGTCCAAACATATATGGATTGG
>Ga0172377_10001313_pt1 | contig 24878 bp, 22 predicted proteins | sample Pumphouse3metaG_FD_119749 | JGI IMG/M metagenome (GOLD analysis project Ga0172377, IMG submission 119749) | Leachate microbial communities from a municipal landfill in Southern Ontario, Canada - Pumphouse #3 metaG | ecosystem: Engineered > Solid waste > Landfill > Unclassified | place: Canada... | reverse complement strand
TTTTGCATCATGTGTCTGTTCAGCTTGAAGCCGGTTACGGGAAACCTATATAAAAATAATACTGCATTGGTAGACATAATGCAAACGATATACCAGATGCTGCAAATGTAGTTTATTCCAGTATTGGTGCTGCATGTAAGATGGCAGATGCAGTGTTGATTGGGTAACATAAAACTAAAAGCCTTCATAGGATTATACCAAAGAATGGCTATATAAGGACATGATTTTTGGAGGTTTGAATATGAAGGGATTGATACTGTGCGGTGGCAGAGGGACACGGCTGAGACCTTTTACCTATGCCGGCGCAAAACACTTTTTGCCGGTAGCAAATAAACCCGTGGTTTACTACATTATAGAAGCGTTGAAAAGGGCGGGTATTGAGGATATTTATGTGGTGGTTGGAGAACGGGAGAAAGAATTCCGCTTAAAACTCGGAGACGGGGATAAATGGTGTGTCTCCATTGAATATATAAGGCAGCATTCGCCCTTGGGACTTGCCCATGCCGTAATGAGTGCCGAGGGGCGACTAAGGGGCGAAACCTTTGTAACGGTTCTCGGGGATAACCTAATAATGCATTCTATAAGGGATTTGGTGGAGCATCATATTGCCACCGGTGCCCAGAGTACAATACTGCTCTCGCCGGTGGAGGACCCGCGAAGGTTCGGGATGGCAACGCTTAAGGGTCGCAGAATAACCGGGCTGGTCGAAAAACCCGAAAGACCCGCCGGCAATAATGCCATAGTCGGTATGTATGTATTAAGTAGCATTATATTTGATGCAATTAAAAAAATAAAACCCTCTGCCCGGGGAGAGTTAGAACTCACCGATGCGATAATGGAAATGATTAGGGAGGGTTATTTGGTGGGTTATAAGGTCACCGGGGAATGGTGGAGTGATGTGGGTCGGCCGGAGGACCTTCTTGCGGCTAACCAAAGGATACTTAAGGGAATAAAGGGGATTACCGAGGGGAGTATTATTTCAAACAGTATCGTTGGAGAAAAGGTGATGGTTGAAAAGGGTGCCCTTGTTAAGAACTCCGTAATAGAGGATTTTGTTGTTATAGGGGAAAAGGCAGTGGTGAAAGGTGCCCATATTGGGCCCTATACATCAATAGGGGACGGTAGCAGCGTAACGGATACAAATATCAAAAACAGCATTATAATGAAAAACTGCGTTCTGGAGGGAATGCACCGGGGCCTGGACATGAGCATAATTGGCGAGGGGAGCATTATCACAGAAAGCATGGGGAAGGAAACGACGAGCATGTGGATAGGGAGGGACAGTATAATAAAGGGGCAGTAGACTCTTTAAAAGTATAATCCCGAGTAAAACAGTAGAAAATAAATGCAAAATATATTGACAACCAAATCCTGCTGTGCTATTGTATGCTTGTAATCCCTACTAAATCAGTCGGGATTAAGGGGGGTGCATGTTTTGATACTGTCTACAAAGGGTAGATATGGAGTAAGGGCTGCATTCGACCTTGCTCTGCATTATGGGGAAGGGCCAATAACCTTAAAGAGCATTTCGGAACGCCAGAACCTCTCCGATCCTTACCTGGAGCAGCTTATCGCTATTTTGCGAAAAGACGGACTGGTTACAAGCGTTAGGGGTGCACAGGGGGGATATTTGCTGTCCCGTCACCCTTCAAAGATAAGCGTAGGAGATATTCTTAGGTCCCTGGAGGGGCCAATGGCACCGGCAGAGTGTGTGCTGGACGACCAGGACAAGGAGTGCATAAAGGCGGACTACTGCGTTACCAGAATCCTGTGGGAGAAGATAATGGACAGCATAGACAAAGTGATAGATTCCATAAGCCTGCAGGATATGGTGGACGATTACGAAAGAATTGAAAAGGACTACACACAGGAAGAGGGGGAAAACGTTGACAAAAAGAAGAGTCTATGTTGATAATTCCGCAACTACTCCGGTACACCCGCAGGTACTCGAGGAAATGCTGCCCTTTTTTAATGAAAACTTTGGCAACCCATCAAGCGTCCATTCCTTCGGCAGGCAGGCAAAAAAAGCCATGGACAAGGCCAGGGAAAGGGTAGCCGTGGCCCTTGGGGCAAAAACCGAAGAAATTTTCTTCACAGGCAGCGGTACCGAGGCGGACAACTGGGCAGTAAAAGGCGTGGCGTTGGCCAACAAGGATAAGGGCAATCATATTATTACTACAAAAATAGAACACCATGCCCTGCTGCATACCTGTGAATATCTTGAAAAACATGGGTTTGAGGTAACATACCTCGATGTGGACGAGTACGGACTAATAAGCCTTAAACAGCTGGAAGAAGCGATAAAAGACAGCACAATACTAATATCCATAATGTTTGCCAACAACGAAATAGGCACAATACAGCCGATTGGTGAGGCTGCCAGGATTGCCAAGGAAAAGGAAATATACTTCCATACCGATTCGGTACAGGCCATGGGCAATGTTAAAATTGACGTAAAAGAACTGGGAGTTGACCTTCTTTCGATATCCGGGCATAAAATAATGGGCCCGAAGGGGATAGGCGTGTTGTATATAAGGAAGGGGGTAAGGCTTGATAACCTGATACACGGCGGGGCCCAGGAAAGAAGAAGAAGGCCCGGTACCGAGAATGTGGCTGCGGTGGTGGGTATGGGTAAAGCCGCACAGTTAGCTACGGAAAACCTCGAGCAACACATTCGGGATATGACCTCATTAAGGGACAAGCTTATAAACGGAATCTACGAGAGGATTCCCCACGTGAAGCTGAACGGGCACCCAACCGAAAGGTTGGCGAACAACGTCAATTTCTCCTTTGAGTTTATTGAGGGTGAGGCCCTGCTTTTAAGTCTGGATATGGTGGGCATTGCCGCTTCCAGTGGTTCCGCCTGTACCTCCGGTTCACTGGACCCGTCCCATGTGCTGATGGCAATAGGGCTTTCCCACGAAATAGCCCACGGGTCGCTAAGGTTAAGTCTTGGAGAAATAAACACAGATGAGGATGTTGAATATATACTGGAGCAGCTACCTCCGATAGTGGAGAGGCTCAGGAGTTTATCACCATTATTTAAGCAGTGTGAAGGGGGAAAGGTAAGTGTATAACGAAACGGTGATGGAGCATTTCACCAATCCAAGAAACGTCGGTGAGATAGAGGATGCGGACGGAATAGGTGAGGTTGGAAGTCCCCAGTGCGGGGACATAATGAAAATATTTTTAAAGGTTGAGGACAATATAATAAAGGACATTAAGTTTAAAACCTTTGGCTGTGCATCTGCCATAGCATCCAGCAGCATAATGACCGATATGGTAAAGGGTAAGACCATAGAAGAAGCCCTAGCACTTACAAACAAGGATGTGGTGGATGCGCTGGGCGGTCTTCCCAAGCCCAAGGTGCACTGTTCGGTGCTGGCAGAGGAAGCCATAAGGTCTGCCATTGAGGATTACAAAAAGAAGATGAAATGAACCGGGAACAGCGGGTGAATAAATGAAAAAAGACAGGGTGGTAATGGCAATGAGCGGCGGCGTTGACAGCTCGGTGGCCGCTGCTCTGCTTTTGGAAAAGGGCTACGAAGTTATTGGGGTGACCATGCAGATATGGCCGGATACCGGAGAGCGTCTCAAAAGGGAGGGAGGATGCTGTTCCCTCTCTGCGGTGGAGGACGCACGAAGGGTGGCGGACAGGCTGGGCATTCCCTATTACGTAATGAATTTCAAGGATTACTTCCAGAAGAAGGTTATTGATTATTTCGTAAAGGAGTACATGGAGGGGAAGACTCCAAATCCCTGTATTGCGTGCAACCGCTACGTGAAGTTTGAGGAACTGTTAAGAAGGGCCAAAAGCCTTGATGCATTCTATATAGCCACCGGGCACTATGCGAAAATAGAATACGATGGTGAAAGGGACAGATTTTTGCTCAAAAAATCCATTACGGTGGAAAAGGACCAGACCTATGCGCTTTACAATATGACCCAGTACCAGCTCGGGCATACCCTTATGCCCCTGGGGGATTATACAAAGGATAAAACAAGGGATATAGCCAAAAACCTGGGACTTACGGTGGCGGATAAGCCGGACAGCCAAGAGATATGTTTTGTTGATGATAACAATTACGGACGATTCATTACCCAGCAGACCTCCCGGGAAATCCACAGGGGAAACTTTGTGGACACCATGGGAAATGTTTTGGGAAGGCATAAGGGAATAGTCCACTACACAATAGGGCAGAGAAAGGGTCTGGGCCTTGCCCTGGGTAAGCCTGTGTACGTAGTTGAAATAGATGCTAAAAACAATGTAGTGGTGATAGGGGAAGAGTACGAACTTTTTGGTAAAGGTTTTGTGGTGGACGATGTCAATTACATATCAATAGCCAAACTGGAAGAACCCTTAAGGGTGAAAGTTAAGATAAGATACTCCGCAAAGCCGGCGGATGCGCATATTTATCCTCGGGAGGATAACAGCGTGGAGGTACGGCTGGATGTACCCCAACGGGCGATAACGCCCGGCCAGTCGGCGGTCTTCTATAGCGGTGACCTGGTGGTGGGCGGCGGGGTTATAAAAGAGCTGATACAATAAATAACAAAAATGCACTTAATTACAGTGCATTTTTGTTTGTTTATATCTCAAACTATATATAACGCATTTAAAACTTTACATTTTCCAGAGTGCCATCCTGAGCAATAGCGAAGGATCTATTTCTAAACAGGATTCTTCGGGCTTTGCCCTCAGAATGACAGATAAAGGAATGTAATACTATGCTTTGCATATAGTACGGAAAGAATGTGTTCCGGGGAGAGGTGTTTTTGAAAAGAGTTTCAGACATAGTAGGAATGACAGTGGTGGATTCAAAGGGTAGCCCAGTAGGTGAAGTGGCAAGGGTATTGTGTTCGAGGACCAGGGGGAGGGTATTGGGAATTATTGTAAAGAGGAGAAGGCTTGCCAGGGGCGGTACCGTTGTACACTATAAGGACATCCTCAGTTTTGGGGACGACCTGCTTATAATAAACGATAAATCCGCGGGGCAAAACCGTGATATACCAGATATAAGCAGCCCGGCGGAGGGGGAGGATGTTACCGGTTATTCGGTAATTACCGCCGACGGAAGGGAGTTAGGTGTAATAAGGGACACGGTGATAGGTGAATCCAATGGAAGCATAGAGGGCTATCTTGTTGCCGGGGATTTATTTGAAGACCTGCTTAGGGGCAGAAAGCTGCTAAAGCTGGAAAGGTCAGCGGTGGTAGGAAAGGGGACTGTCGTCTTAGGCGATGGTGCGGCCGCCGATGGGACAGTGAAATCCGGGGGTCTTGAGAATTTATTAAGACTAAAAAGTTAAAAAATCCAGTAAAGGAGTGCTTATATGGACAACAGATTCGTGCGTGGACTGTTGATGGGCGGAATGATTGGAGCGGCAATTTCTATGATGATGCCAATGCCGGCACCCAGAACGAGGAGACGAATGCAAAGAACCGGCAGACGTATAGCTGGTAGGGCGATGAATCTCATGAACGATGCCAGAGAAATGGTAAAATAGGCCTTCAGGAAGCGACTTGGTCGCTTTCTGGCGTATAGGGAGGATATAAGTTGACCGGCAGAACCAAAAATATTCTTATTATTATAGCTGCATCCTTCCTAGTGCTTTTAATAGGGGTCTTTTTTATTAGGAACAAAGATGTAATGTGGTCGGTTATGAGGCCCTTCGTAATAGGAATAGCTATCGCCTATATTTTAAACCCCCTGGTGGAAGCAATTATAAGAAGAGGGCTAGGCAGAATGGCGGCGGTTATTGTGGTGTACTTAGTTATCATTGGTGCCGCCGCCGGCATATCATTCTTTTTACTTCCGTCGGTCTACCGTGAGGCCATGAAGTTTATGGACATTCTTCCCAGTTACGCATTCAGAATAAAGGAGTACCTCGACGGAATATATATAAAGTTCAGCAGGACATTAACGCCGGAACTTAAGGAAGCAATTAGAAATAATATTGACTATATCCAGGAATTAATTATTTTTCAGATTAACAACCTAACCGACATGCTTATGGCCTTTTTCCAGGGCCTTGTCAATTGGGTTATTGCCCTCATCGTTTCCTTCTATCTGCTTAAGGATAAGGATTATTTCCTAAACTTGGCTTTGTACCTGATACCAGTGAAAATGAGGCAGGACGCAGCTAAAATAAGCGGGGAGATTAACAGTGTGCTTATGGGGTTTATCCGCGGACAGCTGTTGGTGGCTCTGGTGGTGGCGGTATTGGCGGTTGTTGGTTTTTTACTTATTGACCTAAACTTTGCAATACTGCTTGGCATAATCACCGGTCTTGGCGATATAATACCCTATTTTGGCCCTATTCTCGGAGGAGTGCCGGTGGTGCTTGTGGGGCTTATGGAAAGCCCCGCGAAGGCACTGTGGGGGGTGTTTGTAATTATGCTTATACAGCAACTGGAAAGCGGCATAATTTCTCCCAAAATAGTAGGTGACAGCGTTGGTATACACCCGGTATTTATAATTCTTTCCCTTTTGATCGCGGCACAGTTTTTTGGTTTAATAGGGCTCTTTATAGCCGTTCCGGCGGCGGCTATAATAAAGGTGTTGGTACTTTATGTATTCAACAAGATAGTTAATATAAACTAGTGAAAATTGAAGGCCAAAAGTTCTGGACAAAAAAGCACGGATAAGAATAGATTATTGCGGATATGTTTGGGCAATATTATTAAATACATTTTCTGTTATTCTCAAAAAATCTTTAGTATACTTTGGAAGATAACGACATTTTAAATAGGAAACACTAACCTCTGTGTATACTATCTGGCCATTGTGAAGAATTGGAAACGCGCATATATCACTATTTTCAGAAAGATATCCGTTTTTAATCATGTAGTGTAAAAATATTTGTGTTACTACAATTATACCCAAACCTTTTCGGCATAAACTAAGTAATATCTCGTGAGTATTACTTTCAAAATAGATATTAGGTATGACTCCTATTTCTTCCATATAGTTTTTAATTATTTCTGTTAGCAGGTTTGGTTCAGGGCGAAGCATAAATGGAAACTTTTCAAAATCACGCACGCTTGCACCATGTTTAGAGTGCTTAATAAATGTCTCAACATCGCCCTTAATATACTTGTTTAGTAATTGTATTGGAACAATGAAATACATTTTGTTTTTGAGAAGTTTTTTATTAATATTATTAGGGTTGTTTTCATTGTTAATACCTATGTGTAGGTCTATTTCACCCTTTAGAAGTCTCTTTTCTTCTTCGAGTGATCCAAATTCTGTTAGGATTACTTTAACATTGGGGTATTTCTCATTGAAAACCGGAAGTATTTCCGGAATACATGATAGGGCACGAATAGGAGCACTCCCAACTCTAATACATCCAAATTTATTATCTAATATATCGTTGAATTGGAGTTTTATGTTTTCTTCAATATTAATTATTTTAGATGCCGCAGTTACAAGTTGCTCACCAGCATAGGTGAGTTTAAGGCTAGGCTTGCGATGAAATAGTTTTACGCCAAAATACCGTTCGAGCTGCTTTATACGATTGCTGAGAGATTGCTGTGATATAAACAGTCGTCTCGAAACAGAAGTAATATTTAACTCTTTAGCCACTTCTAAAAAATAATACAGGCTTTGGGTGTTCAAACTTTTCACACCTTCTTCCACAAATAATTTTTGTTAAGTTTTTAAAAAACCACTGTTTGTGCTTGTTGTATATTTATAATAATATAAAAATAGAGTTTGCGCAAGCGAGGAATGTAGAATTCTATAAGTTTTTGCATCAATGACATTTATTATTGAGGAGTAATGCAAATGAAGATTGGTTTTATTGGTTTTGGTGAAGCGGCCTATCATATTTCTATAGGTCTTAAGGAACAGAGCACTTCAGGTATTATCGGTTTTGATATGATGAGTCAGGATTCTACAAAGGGAAAGTTGATTCGAGAAAGAGCAGTCGAAGCAAGTGTACAACTTCTTGCTACAGACTATGAAGTAGCCGAGCAAAGTGATGTATTATTTGTAGCAGTGCCTTCTAAAAATACATTGGGTGTATGTAAAAATATTTGCAAACACCTGAAACCGGGAATGATTTATGCCGACGTGACGGCTTCAACACCAGCTGTAAAGCAAAGCATCTGGGATTATATTAAAGACAGCGGTGTACTGTTTGTAGATGCAGCAATGATGGGACCACTTCCCCTTAAACGTCACAAAGTAACTATTATGGCAAGCGGAAATGGAGCACAAGCCTTTATTGATTTAATGTCACCCCTTGGCATGGTGATTCAGGACGTTGGAGAGAAGCCGGGTCAAGCATCTGCCATTAAGCTTATTCGCAGTATTTATATGAAAGGGATTGCTGCACTATTTATAGAGATGCTACAAGCATCCGAGTATTTTCATGTATCGGAACAGGTGACTTCTTCCATTTCAGAAACAATGGAAAGTGTGGAATTCCAATCCACAATCAATCGGTTGGTAACAGGCACGGCTATTCATTCCAGGCGTCGTGCTGGTGAATTAGAAGGTACAATTGAAATGCTGGTAGCCGCCGGATTAGATAAATCCATGACACAAGCTGCAAAGTTAAAACATGATTTTGTTACCGCTACTAAGGCCGCAGAGTATTTTTGTGGTAGAACTCCAAAGCATTGGCGTGAAGTTATTGAGATGTTAAGCTAGCCCGTATTAGCTAGGCATAAAATTACAAGGTCAGAATTGCCAATGAAAAAAAGTTATGATTGATATAATCTATTTTATATATAAGAATTTTTGAATCAGCTACGGAAATAACAATTGTTATTGGTTCAAAATTACTTAATAATTACCTGGGGGAATTATTAATGTCAGTAGGCAATCGCGTATTCTTAAAACGAAAAATGCCTGATCGGGAGGTTATGAAACAGTTTGAACAAATACCAGCGGCTAATGCTGCAGATACTATGAACCGAATCTGTGCACTAAATCCGCGCATACGTTTAATGAGCGGCCCCAAGAGGAGTGTGTTCGTTGGTCCCGCTTTGACGGTGAAGGCCCGTGCAGGCGATAATCTTATGATACATAAAGCACTTAATATAGCCGAAGAGGGAGACGTAATAATAGTCTCCAATGAAGGTGACCAGACAAGGGCATTAATGGGAGAATTAATGTTCAGGTATGCATTTGACACGAAGAAAATTGCGGCAATCATACTGGATGGCCCGATCCGTGATGTGGATGCAGCCATGGTTATGGATGCACATATCTATGCAACCGGAACAACTCCAGGAGGGCCATATAAAGAAGGGCCTGGAGAGGTTAACGTACCTATTTCATGTGGCGAGATTAGCGTAAATCCAGGGGATATAGTCCTTGGAGATAGTGATGGAGTTATCATAATACCTCGGGCAGACGCTGAGGCCGTACTTGAAGCCTCCAAGACGTTGAAAGAAAATGACCTGCGAAAGTTGAAGGCAACCATTAATAATGACGTGGACAGGAGTTGGGTTGAAACAAAGCTAAAGGAAAAGAATACCGAAATCATTGACGGTTGCTACAATGCAGAAAGACAAAGCGATTAGTATAAAGGGTGAGTGAGTTATGAGGCAGTGTAGAATATTGGCCCCTTGTGCAATGCTGGGATATGGGTTTCCAAAGGTATCCTTCCTAAAGGGTATGGAATTAAAACCGGATGCCATTGTGGTAGATGCGGGTTCGACTGATGCCGGACCTCATAAACTAGGCGCAGGAGTCGGAATTGTCAGCGAAATGGCATATAAATTGGATTTGGCTTCATTGATAGAGGGCAGCGTAAAAGCCGATATTCCGCTTATAATTGGATCGGCAGGGGGAAGCGGTGCAATACCACATGTTCAGTGGACTAAAAGGATTATAGATGAAATTCTAGCAGAAAACAATATTAAGGGAAAAAGAGTTGCGATTATTTGGGCGGATATACCAAAGAAAATTATCAAGGAACGTATGAATGAGAATAAGGTTGAAACACTTGGTTTGACTGTAAAGGAACTGACACCCGAAAGACTGAAAAAAACGAATAGCGTTGTTGCTCAAATGGGACACGAACCAATTGTTAAGGCGTTAGAAGAGGGAGCAGATATAATTATATGCGGGAGAGCATATGACCCGGCTCCCTTTGCCGCCGTTGCTATACACAAGGGGGTGGATGCGGCATTTGCTTATCATGCCGGTAAGATTTTGGAATGTGGTGCCATTTGCGCCGAACCAGGGACCGGGAAGGACTGCGTATTAGGAATAATCGATGAGAACGGTTTCACCATAAGGCCTATTAATCCAAAGTTGAAATGTACTAAGGAAAGCGTGGCAGCCCATACCTTTTACGAAAAAGACCATCCCTATATACTACATGGTCCTGGGGTTGTTCTTAACCTAAAGAAATGTGAATTTAAAGAAACGGGCGATGGCAGCGTCAGAGTGACTGGCAGCAAGATAGATTTTCCATCAATATATAAGATAAAACTTGAGGGTGCAATGTTGGCAGGTTTTAGGACGTTTGTAATAGCGGGTATAAGAGATGAATACACCATTGCAAATATTGACGAGATTGAAAAGGGAGTAGTGGAACAAGTAAAAGACTATTACAGCGGGATAGATAAAGAAAGTTACGAAATCAATTTTATTAATTATGGTATTAATGGAGTAATGGGAGATTTGGAGTATGTCACAGAGCTCCCCCATGAGATAGGAGTAATAATCGAAGCGATTGCCGATACACAGCAGCTTGCGGATGCAATATGTGCAACTGCCCGTTCCACATTTTTGCATTATGGTTACAAGGGAAGAAAATCCACAGCTGGAAACCTTGCGTTCCCCTTTGCCCCGAGCGACGTATCCTTTGGCGCAGTATATGAGTTTTCGGTTTATCATTTGATGGAAGTATCAGACGGTATGGAAATGTTTGATATTGAATACTACGAGGTGTAAAAAATGAGACTTTATGATTTAGCGAAAATAGTGCGCAGCAAAAATAGTGGACCCTTTGAAATTACTCTTGATATTTTGTTTGACAATAAGGATTCATATGATAAAGTAAAAAACTCAAACATCCTTACAAAGGAATATATAGCAAAATTATATAAAACCGATGTTAATAAGGTTACCTGTCTAACGTTTTATGACCAGGCCCTGGGCATAAAGGCGACTTTAGCCCGTAAAATATCCTCTGGAACTTGCAAGGACAGAGACGTTTACGGAGCGCAACAATATGCGCCTTTAGCAAATATAAAAATCGATTGAGGAGGAGAGAAAAGTACAATGAAAACTAAGGTTAACCGGTTTATCACGGCATTATTGGTAATGGCAATGTTCTTTGCTTTAACAGGATGTTCAGGCACCCCAGCCGACGATACTAATGAGCCAGGCACCCAAGGGGCTTCTACAGGTGAAGAAATTGTTTCTAGTAAAGATACTATGACGGTAGCAATTGACCGTGAACCGCAGTCCATGGATCCAACAGCAACCAATATATCTATTACCTGCACAATTGTATCTCAGATTTTTGATACGCTGCTTGATTTTGATCCGGACATGAATATAATACCTTCCCTGGCAGAAAGTTATGAACAGATTGATGATGTAACATATAAATTCAATCTTAGAAAAGGTGTAAAATTCCATAATGGAGAAGAACTCAAGGCCAGTGACGTAGTATTTAGCCTTAAGCGTGCAAACGAGAAGCCTGTAAGTCGAGCCTATACCCAGGAAATCGATATGGAAGGGTTTGAAACCCCGGACGATTATACAGTTATAATCAGAACTAAAGAGCCCTATGCTGCATTTTATCAGTCGTTGTGTGTAAGCCGATTGAGCATAGTTAATGAAAAAGCAACACTGGAGGCAGAAAACGATGTTAACAGCAATCCCGTAGGAACAGGTCCGTTTAAGTTTGCATCGTGGACAGCCGGTGACAATGTTACAATAGAGAGAAACGACGATTATTGGGGAGAGACAGCAAAACTAAAACAAGTTGTTTTCCGCATAATAACCGAACAGAGTAGCCGTGTTGTTGAGATAGAAAGCGGAGGCGTGGACGCGGCTTTAGTTTTACCGGCGGTGGATTACGAAAGACTTGAGGATAACGGAGATATTGACCTAGAACTTTATACGAGTCACTATGTGAGGTATATTGCCTTTAACACCACACAGGATTCTTTGGCAGACAAAAGAGTTAGGCAGGCTTTGAACTATGCCACAGACATTGATACAATACGGGACGTCCTTTACACCGAAAAGGGAGCACAGAAAGCTACAACGCCGGTGCCTCCTGGAATAGAAGGACGACATGAAGACCTTGCACAGTACGATTACAATCCAGAAAAGGCCAAGGAATTGCTGAAGGAAGCAGGATACGATAACGACTTGGAGATTTCCTTTACATACTTGGGAAATACAACTAATACTCTAATGGGTGAAATGTTGCAAGAGCAGTGGAAGGATGTGGGTGTAATATTGACCCTTAACCCACTAGAAAGTGGTGCGCTGACAGAGAATGCAAACAATATGCGGCAGGAAGTAATGCCGGTAAGAAGTGCATATAGTATCGGTGAAGCGGGGGAAGGTCTGATGAAGCTTTTCCATTCGTCCAATCACGGTCCGGGTGGAAGCCGCGTTAACTATACTAACCCCAGGGTTGATGAGCTTCTCGAAACCGCTAAGGTAACAATGGACGAAAATGAAAGAAATGAAATGTACAGAGAAGTCCAGGAAATAGTACATGATGAAGCTTTAATGATTTATTTGTGCTATGAGTATACAAGTGTGGCTTTGGGTTCCAAGGTTAGAGGTTTTAACCCCATTCCTACCGAGAGAATTGATTATTCAACAATTTATTTTGTTGAATAGATAAAAGACTTGTATTATTTTAAGGCGGCGGCAGCACAATCTGCCGCGGCTTTCCTTTATAATTATTGCATAAAACATAGTATTAAAAAAATCATGACAATTGGTTATGCCTATCCGGTATTTTTGTTTTGATTGGAGGCTTGCAGATGTTAAAGTATATAATACGTCGTGTTCTCATGCTAATACCGGTTATGCTTGGCGTATCATTAGTAGTTTTTACACTGATGTATATTACACCTGGGAACCCTGCAGAAATATTACTGGGAGAAGAGGGGGGTTCCAAGGAGGCTATCGAACTATTAGAAGAAGAGATGGGCCTTAATGACCCATATATAGTTCGTTTTGGAAGGTTTATATGGAACCTTGTAAGCAAAGGAGACCTTGGTACATGTTACGCCACAAGACAGCCGGTATCGCAGCGGATTGCACAAACTTTCCCTAATACGCTCAAACTGGCGGGGTTATCCGTTGGACTGGCGGTTGTTATAGGGGTGGTATTGGGAATAGTTTCGGCGGTGAAACAGTATTCTATTTTTGATAATGTTGCTATGGCATTGGCCATGCTAGGTACTTCTATGCCCAACTTTTGGCAAGGACTATTGCTTATGATTTTGTTTTCGATACACCTTCAATGGCTGCCTGCGTCAGGTTTTTCTTCCTTCAAGCACATGATTTTGCCTGCAGTAACCATAGGCACTAGCTCTGCTGCAGTTATTGCCAGGATGACACGCTCGAGTATGCTTGAAGTTATAAGGCAAGACTATATATCCACAGCGCGTGCAAAGGGGCAAAGTGAGATAGTTGTAATTCTTCGCCACGCACTGAAGAATGCTTTGATACCAATCATAACCACCGTAGGGATAAGGTTCGGTGTTATGATGGGTGGAGCTGTATTAACCGAGTCAATATTTGCAATCCCTGGAATAGGGAAAATGATGGTTGATGCTATCAAAGCGCGTAACTATCCTGTTGTGCAGGGCGGCGTCTTGGTGATTGCGTTGGCATTTAGTGTTGTTAACCTGATTGTTGATATATTATACGCATTCGCCGATCCGCGGCTAAAATCTCAATACAGGTGAGGGGGTATAGTAATGAGCAATGTTACACTACAAGAATCCTCCGAACTTGTACCTACGTATAAAAAGAAAAGTCAGAAAGCGGAAGTTTGGAGAAGATTCTGTCGAAACAAAAAAGCAGTCGTCGGTTTGATTATGTTATGCGTCTTGATTTTTGCCGCAATATTTGCGCAGTATATTGCCCCATATGACCCAATTGAACAAAACTTAAAAAATAGACTTCAAAAACCTAGTGTCGAGCACATTTTTGGTACCGATGAGTTAGGACGGGATATTTTAAGCAGAGTGATATATGGATCCAGGATATCAGTATCGGTAGGGCTAATCGCAGTCGGAATTGCCTGTCTTTTGGGAGGTTTTTTAGGTGCGATTGCAGGTTATTACGGTGGATCCCTAGACAATGTAATTATGCGTTTTATGGACATTGCAATGGCGATCCCGTCAATACTTTTAAATATTGCTATAGTGTCAGCCCTTGGCTCAGGCCTGCAGAATATGATGATTGCCATCGGAATTTCTACAATGCCAAGGTATTGTCGGATTATGCGCAGCTCCATTATGTCGGTGCGCGATCAGGAATTTGTTGAGGCGTCGAAAGCGGCCGGGGCGAGCGACTTTTTTATAATAACGCAACATATTATACCAAACAGCATGGCACCTATGATTGTGCAGATAAGTATGAGTGTTGGTACAGCTATATTATCCTGTGCAAGTCTAAGTTTTATAGGGTTGGGTATAGAACCACCTACTCCTGAATGGGGTGCTATGCTTTCAACGGGAAGGGATTTTATAAGAAATAGTCCTCATATTACCACATTTCCCGGTGCTGCAATCATGTTTGCTATATATGCCATGAATCTTATAGGCGACGGGCTACGGGATGCACTAGATCCTAAGCTTAAGGATTGATTGGAAAAATTGATTTCGATTAATGAATATTAATTAATAATTCAACGCTGTACTTTGCGGCAGATAGGAGATTGATATGGAACAAAAAAATCTTCTTTTAAAGATTAAAGACCTGACCATAAACTATAATACTTATGACGGTATAGTTAAAGCGGTGGAAGGCCTAAACCTATCTATGAGTAATGGACAAACCTTGGGTCTTGTAGGTGAAACGGGTGCTGGCAAAACTACCACTGTCAAAGGAATAATGCGCCTGCTGCCCGATCCGCCGGCAAAGATAGTAAGAGGAGAAATATATTTTGATGGGGAAAACTTGCTTAAAAAAAGCAAAAAAGAAATGCGTTCTATTAGGGGAAAACAGATTTCAATGATTTTCCAGGATCCTATGACTTCCCTAAATCCCGTTATGACAGTGGGAGATCAAATAGCGGAAACGATTCGTCTTCATAACGATATAAGCAAAAAACAATCCTTTGAAGAGGCTTGTACCATGTTAGAGCAAGTAGGAATTAAGGGTGAGCGTGCTGGTGACTATCCCCATCAGCTAAGTGGCGGCATGAAGCAAAGGGTCGTTATTGCAATGGCATTAGCTTGCAACCCAAAGCTGCTTATTGCCGATGAGCCAACTACCGCCCTGGATGTCACCATACAGGCACAGGTATTAGAGATGATGAAAAAACTAATTGCTCAGTATAATACATCCGTTATTATGATTACCCACGACCTTGGTATAGTGGCTGAGACCTGTGACTATATAGCAATAATGTATGCGGGGGAAATAGTTGAATACGGTACAAAACAGCATATTTTCCTAAATGCTAAGCATCCATATACAAAAGGGCTTTTTGCTTGCATCCCTGATATAACTGCTGAGGATAATAAGCTTACCCCTATTGAAGGACTTATGCCTGACCCTACGAATCTGCCAAAGGGTTGTAAATTTTACCCTAGATGTCCAATGGCTGGAAAGGAATGTGAGAATGAAAATCCTGCCAATAAGGAAATTGAAAATGGCCACTTTGTAAAATGTCATTTTGTATGATGTGGAAATGATCTTTATGGATTGAGGTGAAAAAGTTGCCTGAAAAGCTATTAGAGGTTAAAAATCTAAAAAAATACTTTAAGACAAAGCAGGGCTATTTGCACGCTGTTGATGATGTAAATTTTGCAATAAACAGAGGCAAAACATTAAGTCTTGTTGGAGAATCAGGGTGCGGCAAATCTACAATCGGAAGGGTAGTCCTAAGGTTGTTAGAAGCTACCGCCGGAGAAATTTACTTTGAGGGAGCAAACATCCGTGACTTGGATAAAATGCAGATGCGGAAATACAGAAAGAAGATGCAAATTGTTTTTCAGGACCCCTATTCGTCATTGGACAGCAGAAAAAGTGTGTATGAAAGTATTGCCGAACCCCTTGTTGTACAAAAAGCCTTTACAAATAAAAAGCAGTACGCCAAACGTGTTTACGAATTAATGGATACCTCCGGGCTGGCTCAAAGATTTGCAAACGCTTATCCCCATGAACTGGACGGGGGGCGTAGGCAGCGTGTAGGCATTGCCAGGGCTTTGGCACTTAACCCTTCATTTATAGTTCTTGATGAACCGGTTTCTGCCCTTGACGTATCCATACAGGCACAAGTACTTAATCTGCTTCAGCAACTGCAAGATGATTTAAATCTAACATATTTGTTTATCTCGCATGATTTGAGTGTTGTAAAACATATAAGTGATATGGTAGCCGTTATGTATTTAGGAAAGATAGTGGAGCTTGCAAATTGTAAATCGATATTCCAGAATCCTGTTCATCCATATACCAAAGCACTTTTGTCTGCGGTACCAATACCGAAGATAAATGTAAAGCTTAATAGGATTATACTGGAGGGGGATGTGCCAAGCCCAATCAACCCGAAACCAGGTTGTCGTTTTGCAGGGAGATGCCGCCTATGCAGCTCTGTATGTAAAGAAAGTGACCCGGTTTTAACCGAGGTTGATAGGGGTCACTTTGTAAGTTGTTTTAATAAATAGAGAGAAAACAATCTTTCCGTAATGGAATAACATTACACTTGGGCAGCTACAAAAAGATTGGAATCATTATTTTAATATGGAGGAAGCTAAATGAAAGAAAAATTATTTTCTTATATTGAAAACATATCTAAGGATTTGGTTAGCCTAGCCGATTTTATATTCGACCATCCGGAACTTGGATGTGAAGAGTACGAGTCCTCTACCGCTTTGTGCGAGTTTTTAAACAAAAACGGTTTCAAAGTAACAAGGGGTGTAGGGACATTGGAAACCGCATTTAGAGCAGAATACCAAAGCCTATCGGGAGGACCGTCCATTGGATTACTATGCGAATATGATGCACTGTACGGATTAGGCCATGCTTGCGGACATCATATGCAGGGACCCTGTGCTGTTGGTGCTGCTTTGGCCTTGAAAGACGAACTGGGGAGTAAATACCCATTCAAATTGGTAGTGTACGGGTGCCCGGATGAGGAAGGTCACTCTGTTGGTGGTAAAACAACAATGATAAAGAATGGATGTTTTAATGATATTGATATAGCTATGATTATGCATGGTGGTACAGAAACCACCACCGACCTGAGAACGCTGGCCGCAGTTCGATATGAAGTTATTTTTTCCGATGGAAACGGTGCGGAGCCAAACGATAACTCCTCGGCATCGAGGGGATTAGATGCAATGCTGTTGGCGTTCCAAGGAGTAGAGTTTCTACGTGAACATATAGCTGATGATGCAAGGATGCATTATACGTATCTTCCAGAGGAACCTGTGGCTGAAGGAGAATACAAAGCGGAATTTAGCGTTAGGGCAAAAAGTGTATCGTATCATGAGCACTTGAAAAATAGGTTCATTGATGTAATAAACGGTGCTGCTATGATGTGCTCAGCATCTGTGAAAATAAAAGAAGGGAATCAATACTATCCTAAAATACCGATTCAGGTATTAGTAGATAGCTTTTATGAGAATGCAGAACTTGCAGGTGCCCAACGAATAGAGGGAGTACGTAAAAGAGTGGGTTCCTCGGATTTTGGAAACGTTATTTACAAACTGCCCGGTATTGGTATCAGAATAGCTTTTGCTCCAAAGAATACATCTGTGCATTCTCGTGAATGGCTTGACCTGGGGAAAAGCGATTCTGCACACGAGGCGGTAAAAACAGGTGCTAAGACATTAGCGGCGATGGCATTTGATTTTATTTCGAACCCGGAACTTATAGCCAAGGCCAAACAAGAGCATAAAAAGGAAGTGCAAAGCCTTGATGATAATACCAGCGTCGTAGTCATTGACGAAGCAATAAAGGGAGATTTCGGGCAATCTATAGAAAAGCAAAATGTAACGAAGTTTCATGATAATAAAGCCGTAGTAGATATGACTTTTAGTGGCAGATCTTCCCATGCGGCGGCAGCCCCGGATCTTGGTAGAAGTGGTTTTGATGCACTACAGATTGCAATTGCAGCAATAGAGTATTTAGGAAAGCATCTTAAAAACGGTACACAAATAAATTATAGCATTTGCTCTTCAGGCGGTATGCCCTGTAATGTAGTACCGGATAATGCAAAGGGTAGGTTCGAGCTAAATATGCCGGATGGTGAAATGCTCAAATGGGCAATTGAAAGGCTGGAATCCATAGCACAGGGTGCAGCCCTTGTGACAGGCACAAAATCTAACGTGATTGTATCCGATAAATAAAGAACGGTACTAGTGTATTTATAGTGTTGGTAGCAGGGACTGGATGAATCCTATCCATTCCCTGCTCTATCTAATTCATAGCCGACTTTTTACATTTGATAAGGCTTTATAGAATAGGGTGTTCTGGTAATGGAAAATCACATATTCAGGGTAATAATAACGCTGGGTATAGGATGTGCAGGTGCCTATGCTGCATTGCGGTTCAAAGTTACAGCTGGAGCAATGTTAGGCTCTTTGTTTGCTGTTTCACTATATGGGGGGGTTACATCGGCAGCATTTATGCCCGAGGAGAGTAGAATTATTTCGCAAATTGTAGCCGGTGCCTTTATAGGAACTGGCATGAGTAAGGAAAAGGTTGTAGGATTGAAGGAAATGATTTGGCCAGCGGCATTCATGTTGGGAGGGCTATTGCTTATTAATCTGATTATGGGTTCAGTCATCCATTATGCTACCGCCTCGGATTTGACAAGTACACTTCTGGCTACAACTCCCGGAGGCATTTCAACTATGACCATTATTGCCTATGAGATGGGAGCGGATACTTCAGTAGTATTAGTATTTCAGTTTGCACGCCTTGTAGCTGCTATAAGCCTACTTCCATTATTAATTCGGAGATGTTCTAACTATCTGAATAATGATTTGCCTGCTGACGATATGTCTGCTACAGCTCAGGATGCTTCCGCTTATTCACAGGAAACGATTGCAAGTCAGAGTGAGAGCCAATATAGTATTAATATAGTACTAATTACAGTGACATTGGCGATGATTGGAGGAATTATCGGTAATATAAGTGGTCTGCCGGCAGCTGTTTTGGTTATGTCAATGCTTTTTACTACGGTTTTAAAGATAAAAACTAATATAGGATTTGTCCCAATTAAATTAAAGCGCTCAGCGCAGGTATTATCCGGTGCTTTTATTGGATGTAATGTTTCTACCGAGATACTGAAATACATAATAAAAAATCTTTTACCAATACTTATAATGATGATAGCGTATGTTTTTTTATGCGCGGTTCTTGGTTTCTTGTTGCATAAAATTTATGGACTTGACCTGACAACTGCTGTGTTTTGCTGTACACCGGCGGGTATGTCTGATATGGTGCTTATCTCGTCTGAATTTGGGGCGGAGAGTTCGCAGGTTGCTATTCTTCAGCTTATCCGTACTATAGGAGTACTTTCATTCTTTCCGGTGATAATAAACCTTGTAGTATAGCTATTTTAAAACCCAATATGTTTCTATAACAAAGTGTCTCCACAAAAACAATAAATATTGTTGTCTATGACTTTAAAAATATCACTCTTAGAGTTATCAACGCAACATTTATCAAGATAATTAACAACATGACATTATCACAAGATAACAACAACGCAGTAAATAATATTTGACAATATTGGGCAGTTTATATATAATTCTATTTAAAATTAATAAATGGCAAATACAGTGAAGGGAAGGAGTAATTTGATTCCGTTTCCCCAGAGAGGAAGCCCCCGGCTGAAAGGCTTTCGAAACAGGGCGAATGAAGCAGTCCCGGAGTAGCAGTATCGAACAGCTAAGTAGATGCTGCCGGATGTATCCGTTATATGATGCAAGAGGCCAATATTTTTGGCAATTAGGGTGGTACCGCGGATTAGTCTCCGTCCCTGGCAAAAGTCATGGACAGGGGATTTTTATTTTAAGGGAGGTAATAAAATGGAACAATTGGGCCTTAACGAAATAAGGGAAAGGTTTCTGAAATTCTTTGAGAGCAAAGACCACTTGAGGCTGCCTGGTTTTCCCCTTGTTCCACAAGACGATAAAAGCCTGCTGCTTATAAATAGCGGCATGGCACCGCTAAAGCCTTATTTTACCGGGGCCAAGACGCCGCCCGGCAAAAGGGCTGCAACATGCCAGAAGTGTATCAGGACACCGGACATAGAAATGGTGGGCAAGACCGCACGACACGGGACTTTTTTTGAGATGCTGGGCAACTTCTCCTTTGGCGATTATTTCAAGGAGGAAGCTATTGCGTGGGCGTGGGAGTTTGTAACCGAAGATTTAAAGCTCCCTAAGGATCGACTGTGGATTACCATTTATAAGGATGACGACGAGGCCTTCGAAATATGGAACAAATCGGTGGGCATACCCGCCGAAAAGATAGTGCGGATGGGCAAGGAGGATAATTTTTGGGAAATAGGCCTGGGGCCCTGCGGACCCTGTTCGGAAATATATTTCGACCGGGGCGAGAAATACGGCTGTGGCAGCGAGGACTGCAGGGCAGGCTGCGACTGCGACAGGTATGTGGAGTTCTGGAACCTCGTGTTTACGCAGTTTGACAGGGATGCGAAAGGGGAATATCATAGGCTTGAAAACCCCAATATTGATACCGGTATGGGTCTTGAAAGAATGGCGGCCATAATGCAGGGCGCGGAAACCATATTTGAGGTGGATACAATACGTCACATTTTGGACTACATAGCCGGAATAACGGGAAATGAGTACGGAAAAAGCTCCAAGGCGGACGTCTCGATAAGGGTAATAACTGACCATATCCGGGGGGTTACAAATATGATTAGTGACGGAGTTATTCCCTCCAACGAGGGTAGGGGCTATGTACTCAGGCGCCTGCTACGGAGGGCCGCCCGTCATGGAAAGCTGCTGGGGCTTAAAGGAAGCTTTTTGTACGATGTATCCGACAAGGTAATAGAGGTATCCGGCGGTGCTTACCCCGTTCTTATGGAAAAAAGGGATTATATCCGTAATATAATAAAGCTGGAGGAGGAAAGGTTCCAGGAGACTCTGGACCAGGGCCTAGCTATACTGCAGGAATATGTCCGCGAATCAAAGAAATCCGGTACCAAAGTGCTAACCGGTGATAAAGCCTTTAAACTGTACGATACCTTCGGTTTCCCCCTGGACTTGACCAGGGACATACTGGAGGAGGAAGATATGACTGTGGACGAGGAAGGATTCGAAAAGGAGATGGCCGACCAGCGGGACAGGGCGCGTGCTGCCCGGGCGGATGCCCAGACGGTGGGATGGAGCGACGAAGATTTCTCCCAGCTGGAAGGGATTGCAGCCACCGAGTTTCTAGGCTATGAAAAATGTAGCCTTAAAACAAGGGTTGCAGCACTATTAAAGGAGAATACCCTGGTGGATGAGGTCTTTAAAGGGGACCGGGTGGCACTAATACTGGCTTCCACACCCTTCTACGCTGAGAGCGGCGGCCAGGTAGGAGATCGGGGAGAGATAAAGGGAGAGGGTTTCGAAGTGGAGGTGACCGACTGCAAGGCAGTGCAGGGGGATAGATTCCTCCACATAGGACTTGTGAAAACAGGAGTTGTAAAGGCGGGTATGGAGGCTGTCGCGAAGATAGATACCGGACGAAGAATTGACACTGCCAGGAATCATACCGCCACACACCTGCTGCATAGGGCCCTAAGGGCAGTCCTGGGCGGCCATGTGGAACAGGCCGGGTCGCTGGTTGGGCCGGATCGGCTCAGGTTTGATTTTACCCATATTGCCGCTGTGACGGAAGAGCAGCTTAAACAGGTGGAGGACCTGGTTAATTCAAAAATACTTGAAGGCCTAGATGTTGAAACAATAGTAACCGATATAGACAGTGCCAGGAATATGGGGGCAACGGCCCTTTTCGGCGAAAAGTACAAAGATGTGGTTAGGGTGGTAAAGACGGGCGACTTCAGTCTGGAGCTTTGTGGCGGCACCCATGTAAAAAACACCTGGGCCCTTGGACAGTTTGTACTGCTGGCGGAAAGCGGTATAGCCGCAGGGGTAAGAAGGATAGAAGCCCTGACCGGCAGCGGGGCCCTTGAGCATATTAAGGCGAGGGAAGATGTCTTAAATAAGGTGGCGGGGCTGCTTAAGACCCATCCTGAAAACGCGGCTTTAAAGATTGAGAGCCTTATGGAGGACTTAAAAACTAAGGAAAGGGAAATTCACTTCTTAAGGCAAAAGCTGGCCGGACAGGAGACCGAGCGGTTGATACAGGACGCTAAGGAGGTTAAGGGGCTTAGGGTGATTACCGCGCGGGTTGACAACCTGGACATGGACGCCCTTAGAAATCTGGGAGATAGCTTGAGAGACCGTTTGAGTTCAGGAGTGGTTGTTCTGGCTTCCTTGAAGGATGACAAGATAAGTATGTTGGCAATGGCCACCAAGGATGCCGTTTCCGCCGGGGTGCATTGCGGTAGTATTATTAAAGAAATAGCAAAGGCTGCCGGCGGTGGAGGAGGGGGCAAACCTGACATGGCCCAGGCCGGGGCAAAAAGGCCGGAGGATATCTCCAAGGCCCTGGGTATGGTTATAGAAATTTTGCAGTCACAGTTGAAATAAACATTCCCCTATAAACGGCCGGATGCCTTGCCGGCCGTTTACCCTTACATTTCCTAGTGTGTCATCCCGAGCAACCTTTTTGTCATCCTGAGCAATAGCGAAGGACCTATCTCCGAATAAGATTCTTCGGGCTTCGCCCTCTTAAGCGACAGATAAAGGAATGTGATATATAATATTTATTTGTATTTGGTGGCCATGTATATTAATATATAATATATGGTAATAAATATTTAAAAGGAGAGTGTTGGGAGTGTTGAAGGATTCCGACAAGACCATGAAGTTTAACTTGGAGAAGGAAAAACGAAACAGGGTTAGGGAAGTTCTTACATCGGTATACAACGCTCTTGAAGAGAAGGGATATAATTCAATCAACCAGATTGTGGGGTATATAATATCCGGCGATCCTACATATATAACCAGCCACAATAATGCAAGGAGCCTTATTGGCAAGGTTGAGAGGGACGAAATACTGGAAGAGATCGTCAAGGAGTACCTTAAGACGTTGTAAACGGGGGTCCTTAAGGCGGGTGCTGCTTTTGTGAAACCAGATAGTAGAACGATACTATCCGGCATATTGATTTTTTTTGTTTTGGTATCAATGACCATTACGGTTAGAGCGGATGATGGTACCGGTAATAAGGTAGTATTCTTGATAGCCGACAGGCTTTCCTTTGAAGATATGGAGAACCTGCCCGGCTTTGGGGAATTGATTAAAGGCGGGGCGGCTGCCCTTATGAACAACAGACCGTCAGGGGGCTACAGTGCCTGCAAGGGCTATGTCAGCATAGGAAGCGGAACAAGGGCCGAGGGTACGCCCTCTGCGGTAGGGGCCCTTGAGGTAAACGATGAAGTAGCCCAACTGTTTTTTGGCCGTACCGGACACAGAGCAGGTCCGGGGATGGTGGTTAATCCATACATAAATAAGCTGATAGGTCAGAATCTAAACGGAGAGTACCGCGCAGCGGCGGGAAGTATCGGTTACTACCTGCACGGAGCCGGGCTGAAAACTGCGGTGCTTGGAAACTGCGACTGCGGGGATAATCAGATACGGTGGGCCGTGTCGGTTGCGATGGACAGGGATGGTATAGTGGATTACGGTGCGGTGGGTGAAGACGTACTTAAGGAGGACCATGGATTTCCCACCGGACGGAGAACAGACTTTTCGAGACTAAAGGCGTATACGGAGCAGATGACTGGTAAGGCGGATTTTGTTGTAATAGAGACTGGAGACTTAACTAGAATAGAAGAGAGCAGGGACCTGCTGAATACGGAAACATACAATGACCACAGGCGGGAAACCCTGATTAGGATAGACGGATTTGTAAAATGGATCAAAGAAAGGGCGGACCTGGAGGGCTGGCTTGTAATACTGGCTACTCCCTACCCTTCGGAGGAAAGTATTGCCAGGAGTGCAAGGCTTACCCCGATTATTGTATACGGAGACGGGTTTTCGCCGGGGCTTTTAACCTCCGGTACCACAAGGCGGGAAGGGATAGTCGCAGGTATTGACATTGCGCCAACGGTGCTTAATTCTTTTGGTATAGGGGCAGAGGAACTGACCGGCCGGCCTTTAAGAACGGTGCCGCTTTCGGGCAACCTGGACAGGATAATGGAGATAGGCCGCCAAACTGTGAATACTTCCAATTTTAGGTATCCCATTTTGTACAACTACGCGGTATTTGTAATCCTCGTGGTGCTGCTGGGACTTAATACAATACTGTATCCGAACTTTTTAAGGGGAATACTCATAGCACCGGAGGAGACAGCACTTATTTTTATAATGACTTTTCCGGCTGTCCTGCTGGTGTTGCCTGTCTTAAGGCTTCAAACACTGGCGGGTAACGCCGCTGTGGCAGTTGCGGCCTCGGTCGTGCTGAGCGTTATTGCGCATCGGTACATAAAGAACGTAAAAGGGCTGTTTTTGTCCATATCAGGGCTTACGGTGGTTTTGATAGTACTGGACATTGTAACCGGAGGAAACATGATTAGGAACTCAGTACTGGGGTACGACCCAATAATA
>Ga0172377_10001312_pt1 | contig 24892 bp, 12 predicted proteins | sample Pumphouse3metaG_FD_119749 | JGI IMG/M metagenome (GOLD analysis project Ga0172377, IMG submission 119749) | Leachate microbial communities from a municipal landfill in Southern Ontario, Canada - Pumphouse #3 metaG | ecosystem: Engineered > Solid waste > Landfill > Unclassified | place: Canada... | reverse complement strand
TGCCCCAATTTTATAATGATCGGAGAAGGGAATCCCCTCTTTGCGAAGGGAATTTTCAGCTCTTTTCAGGGCTTCTTTTACGGTTCGTATATCCAGTAAATCGGTAATCATAGGAAACAGAATTTTCACATCTCCGATTGCTGTAGCGCGGAGGATTGCACGCAGGTGTATATGCAGAAAATCTAAATTTGTAAGCAGAAAGCGTAATCCGCGGCAGCCCAAGCTGGGGTTTTCTTCGATATCCCAGTGAATGTAGGACAGTGGTTTGTCGCCGCCGATATCAAGAGCGCGAATGATGACACTGGCACCCTTGCATCGATCGACAATTTTGGCAAAAACCCGATATTGGTCTTCTTCTGAAGGCATCGTGTTTCGGATCAGGAAGAGAAACTCCGTTCGATAAAGTCCGATATCACGGATGCCATATTTCTGCAGGGTGGGCAATTCACTGATGAGGGTTAAATTACCGGATAATTTAATTGGGATATTGTCCTTGGTTTTGGCAACTTCTTTGTTTAATGGTAAAATTCCAGTGTCGTTTTCTTTTTCTATTTTTTGCGTGATTTTTCGAAAGTGTGCGAGGGGGATGCGGTATTGTTTTATAAGTGCTGGTGTGGGATGGATATAGCAAAGATCGGCATTGCTGTCCAAAAGGATACTGTCCCCGCCTTTTACAATATTATGAATATCCGGGATGTCAATCAACATTGGAATGCGCAGCGCTTTAGCGAGAATTGCGGCATGGGATGTGGAGCCGCCGCTTTCGCAGATAATTCCCTGCAGGCTGGCAATCGGTGAGGCGAACAGCTGGCTGGGCAGTAATTCTCGCGCAACTAGAATAATCCGTTGCTCATTGGCAGAGATGCCTGTATTTTTGCTGTTCTTTTGAGAAAAAATGCTATGGGACATGTTTTTATTCGTGTTTTTCAGTCGAATAAGCACATCTTTTATGTCTGAGAGTCGTTCTCGAATATACTGGTCATCCATGGCCATGTATTCTTTGGTAAATTCTTTTAGAGTTAAGCTCAACGCGCTGTCGAGTTGGTATCCCAGATCGATGTATTTTTCCACTCGTCCACAGAGCATGGGGTCATTTAGGAGCATGGTGTGGACGGTAAAAATTCCAGAGTCCATTTCAGCAAGATAGACGCTGATTTCTTTTTGAATTTTAGCTAAATAATTTTGTCCAATTTTTCGTGCTTTAGCGAAGAGTTTTTTTTCTTTTTCAGGGTTATCGGTGCGTTCTAGCTGGATTTTATCGAGTGCATTATCGTCTGCAAGCACAACGGCCTTGCCTCTGCTAACGCCTTCAACAATCGATTTTCCATGAAACATTTTAGTATTTCTATTTTGAAGGACGGCGCTGCATTCTGGGTCTGCAAGTGTTGGTGGTGTTACTGTTTGGGACATTTGGGGCAGGTTATTTAAGGAAGAGGACATATCATTATTTAGTAGAAAAACGGCTAAAGCGGATGAAACGATCTCGCATAAATCAAGGATGCGTTTAGAAAAAATCTTATGCTGTTTTTGTCCGATGGATAGAACGCCTAGTGTTTGTCCGCAGGCAATAAGTGGAATAGACAAGACACTGTTGATTTCGGGCATTAATAGTTTTTTATTGGGATTATTGGCAAAACGCGGTGAGGAGAGGAGTGTATTGACGATTTTTCCCTTCTCGAATGCATAGCTAGTGGGGCTGTTTTCGGCTTTAAAGGTATACTGATCTTTTTCGCTGATGCCTTGACAGATAGAGACCCGCAGACTTTGCTTTTGTTTGTCATAAACGCATATTGTACATAATTTAACTCTTATATTTAGTACAATATGATCTACTATTTGCTGAAGGGCTTTATTCACAGAAGTAGCATGAATAATAATTTCACCGAGACCATGGACGATTTTTAGATCTTTTTCTTGCATGATCAACTTTCTAAGAAATTGAAAAAGGAGGCCCTTTTTAGAATCTCTTAAATATTTTTAAAAAATCGAAAAGAAAATGTTAAAAAAAAAGACAATTTATAACTATAAGCCGGATTCTGTATTCTTCTTACGAAAAATGACGACCATTCATCTAAGCGACCGATACCCGAAACATATATTGTTAAAATAACAATGCGGTGCGAGCGACACCTTTGTTTCCTATTTGGTCTTGCACCGGAAGGGGCTTGCCAGGCTTCCCGAGTCTCCTCAAGGAACGGTGAGCTCTTACCTCACCCTTTCACCCTTACCCAAAATAAATCGGGCGGTTTACTCTCTGTTGCGCTTTCCTTCCAACAGAATATAGTCTATTGTATCCGACTTTAACAATCGGACTTCCTGCTCTGTGGTGTCCGGACTTTCCTCTCTGTTTTAAAATAGAGCGGCCGTCCATTATAAATTGCCGCAATAATGTAATAGCTGAAAAACGAACTTCAACACGATGAGGGGGTTTTATTCGAAATATAACAAAATATATACCAAATATTTGTGCTTTTTGAACTTGGTTCTCGGTTGCTTTTTTGTGTCGGAAGAATTGGGGTGTTGGCGATGTTTGATTTCGTCAAAAAAGGCTGAAAAGATTTGGTGTTTTTTTTATGATGCACGATTGGTTTTGTGTTTGTCCTTGGAAAATCGAAAGATGTGGATTTTTATGTTTTTAGGAGTCTTTTTGTGGTATGCAGGTGTGATTTTTTTTTAGAAAATGCTTAAAAGACGATTTCATCTGTTTTTATGACTTCTTAAACAAATGATATATCATTCTTTTTCGTTTATATTATTAGGTGTTCTTAAAAAGAGATAACTTTTTGAAATTTTTTGCGGTGCTTTGCATTTTATATTATTTTTTTAAAACTAGGGCTGTCAAATTGATGTTTACCCGAAAACTATATTGTTGTTATTTTTTATATCTGTTATTCATGGGCTTTTTTGTTTATGCGGGTGGTTTACCGCGTGACTGGGTTGGTGTGGGACAATGCCGCCATAAAGAAGGAAATGTTGAATTTAATGTCATTTGGGATGGCTCATCGGGAGTGCAATTGGGCCTTCGGCTTGAAAAATCAGGGGAAGAATTTCGGTTGGAAATCGGCCCCGCTGCGGTACATTTGTTTGCTGTTCCGCCAATTGGAATTAAGGAAAAAGCTTATACACAGTTACGAAAAACGGGCTGGAATCCGGGATATGCGATCAAGACAAAGATGCCTGTTTTATTAAAAATCCGTGATGAGCACTGGTCGATTTATTTGCAGGATAAATTAGTGGCATACTGGGTTTCACCGGGGGCTCCGCCGTTGGAAATTCTGATGCCGGTAGCGCAGCAGAGGCGGCTGCGAAGCGCGGTGCGTTTTTATGCTGTTCCAAAAGTAAATTATACGACTGATTTTATGATTGAAAATGGTGTTGATGATGCGCTTTATCCGTGGATTCCTCAAACTGGTAAATGGGGACTGCATACGGTTCTTGAAGATGCGTTGGTGCGTCCTGAAACAAATTTGAGAAAAACAGAGGAAAAGCCGCTGACGCCGGATAAGAGTCCCAATTTTTATTCGTTAAATGGATTTGGTCATAATGCTGTTATTGCAACGGGGTATGATTTTTATGATAATTATCGGTACGCTGGTGCGATGGATGCTTCTTTTGGAGAGGCTGGGCTCGTGTTTTATTTGCGCAGCAAAGGCAATTCTATGGCGTATTATGCTTGGACAATGCGCTTGGAAAGAGGGCAGAATGGTTTGGGAAGGATGTGTTTATGGCGTTTTGTGAATGGTCGGCGTGAAAATCTTCGTATTGTTGAGTTGCCGGTTTATGCATTACAGTGGTATCATCCGGCTGTGAAAGTAGCCAATGACCGTATCCTGTGTTTTTTAGATGATGATTTAATTATTGATTATCGTGGGGCATTGCCACCGGGGGGGAAGGTTGGTCTTTTTACGGATAGCGAAGAGGAGCATCGTTTTGACGATATCAGTCTGCATGCTGAAAATATGCAAGATTTGTCCGATGTTCGTGGTATTCGTTTTGAGACGTTAAAGCATACGGGTGGTTTTTATACGAAGAAGTCTTTGTCGGATAGCAAAGTTCTTTTTGCCAAAGCAGCGAAGGAGCATGATGCGTCTTTGTTTTTGGGGCGAAGAAATCAGAAAAATGCCGTTTTTTCGGGGAAATTTACTCCCCGCAGTAAGACCTGGTCTGCTGGTATTTGTGCTGGGTATACGGAGGATCCAGATGGCTCTTATTATCGGATGGAGATTCAGCACGGGAGTAAGCAGGAACATGTGCGGTTATGTAAAGTAAAGGCTGGTAATTTGCTCGAAGAGCTGGAAGTTGTGAAGGAGGATCTGACTGCTGAGGCTGTCTTTACATTATGCGTGGATGCTTCTGAAAAAGGCATCCTGCGTTTTTTGTGTAATGATAAGCTCGTGTTTTTATGTCGATATGAGGGTAATTTGATTGGTGCGCCGGGACTATGGTTGGGAAAATATTCTGAAGTTGCTATTTCCGAATTAAAATTAAGTCGCGAGCGCCGTCTTTTCATAGAGCAGAAGCAGAAGAATCCGGTTTTTGAGGAAGACAATTTTATGCGTCATTGGGCTTCGCCGGAGGGGCAGTGGATTGGCAATATTAAAGATATGGATATGTGGCATAAGGGTGATTTTTTTCATGATTTTGATTTGATAATGCCGTGGGTTGACAAGTCTGTTTTGCATTTAGGTATTCCGTCCGGACAAAGTAGCGGCAAGGTGCAAATTAAAATAGAGGGTCATCAAATGACGGCTTTTTTTGAAGAGCCGGAGGACTCGAAGAAGGTTGAGATTCGAAGTGTATTACCGGCATCGGAAGATATAAGCGAGGTCGAATATCGAATTCATTATGAAGGATATTTGTTTTGGGTGGAAGTGAAGAACAATGTTTTGTTTATGCATCGGCTTCATGAGCCGCTTCGTCGTCTTGGTACGCGTGTGCGGGTTACCGGGATGACGATCAAGGATTTATCGCGTAGTCAGGCATATCGCAAGAATGTCATTGATGAATTTTTTTATGAATCGCCGTATAATTGGCAGCGAATTGGCGGTGATTGGTTGATCATTAATCGGTTTCAATGCACGCCGAGCTGGTCGCATATGATTGGTGAAAATGTAACGGGTTTAGCGGGGTTATGGCGGAAAGAATTATTCAAGGGGGATATGACGCTGGAATTTTATGCGGGTACGCGGCATGAGCATTATGAGCAGGCTGGGGATTTAAATTGCACTATTTTTGCCTCGCAGCCGAGTGCTAGTTGCGGCTATACTGCAACGGCAACGGAGTGGGATCATAGTTTTTCACAGAACTGGTCTCGTCTCTATAAAAAAGGCAAAATGCTAGCGCAGTCGGATGCGTATATGGTGCCGCGAATCGCGAATGATATGCAGCGAAAATTTTTAAATCCGCTACTGCATCAGGGGCGTCCGATTCATGGTGCGTGGTTTTATATCAAATTACGGAAAATAGGAAATAAAATAGAATATTATTTTGATAATGAGCTTATTTATCAAGTGGAAGATAAAGAGGATGTCTTGCAGGAAGGCATGGTTGGTATCTGGACTTTTATTCATAGTATGACTTTGGCTCAGATCAAAATTTCTTTTGATTCGGTTCGTCCTCGAAAAATTAATTTCAAGGAGATCCCGGTTAAAAAGGAGTCCCAACCGAAAGAACAGCCGAAGCCTTATATTTGGACTGGCAGCATCGGGGGTTTCCCTTTGGATATATTAGCGGAGTCAGGGTGGAATGTTCATGATTCAGTTGGGGAAAGCCGATTGATTCAATCAGCAGGAAATGCATCGGAGCTTCGTTATGAAAATCTTTTAGGCGGCGGTGACATGAAGCTGCTATTAAAGGAAACCCATGGTTTGAAATTATCGGAAATAGCGGGTTGGGAATATCGGCTGAATTTATATCATAATGCGCGTATTAATTTTCTTTATCATGTAACGGATGGCTCTGGGGGGAAAATAAAATGGAGTTGTTTTGAGCAATTGAATGGTGCGGATTTCACGCGTGGCAATGTGCATTGGATGGGAAAAACGCCGGTAACGGATATGGCATATACAGATGCCGGGCAGCGAATGCAAGTATGGATTCCGCATTCGTTGCGTTCGGTTGTTGATCCGAGCAAAGACGATGTCCATTTTACGGGTTTTGGAAGTGAGCAGCACGATTTTTTAGAAAGCGGTATTGATGGCAATCCGCCGGGGGCTGCTTATAAGATTTCGGAATTTCATCCGATCTTTATTGGTTTGCCGAGCATAACGCTACCAGTGGGCGCAGCGGTGTATTTACGACGTCCGGATCAGGATCGTTTTTGCAATTCTGCTTATTCAGGTTTGACGTTATCAGAGCGGCTAACTATGATCGGAAAAGTTGGATTAAATCGCGTGTATTTATTATTTCGAAAGGATACGCATTGTTTAATTCAGGAACTGGTTTGGATTAAATTGCCGGAAAAACCAAAATATTCGTTGACGTACCATCCGAAATATCCGGATACCCTTCTATTGCAGGGAGCACCGGAATATCCTGATTCGAGATTGACGGGATTAAGGTTGTTTGTTGGTCAAAAGAATTTGTCTTATCAGTGGGAGCAGGGGCGGAAGGCGCCCGATTTTAGATCAGAGCAATTTCAGGCTTTGGTGCCCCTGAATGAAATTACGGGTGATTTTACCGTTACGACCCAACTTGAAAATACGGTTCTTGGCAAGCATGTCTTTTTGCAGGCTGAAAAGCCTGTGTCTAGTCTCGTTGTTTTAACTGGATTGGATGGCTTTACGCCGTTTTTTCATACGATGCATCCGGAGAATAGGAATGCTTTTTTTGGAAGTGGACCGCATTGGAAGTTTTATCGGGATGATATTTTAGGAGAATCTTGTTTGTTTGTTGGAGAAAATAATAAACATTCCCGCCTGCACACGCAATTCAAGTGCAATTTTTCAAAAGCGCAATATCCATTATTGCAGTATTCTTATTGTGCGGATGATATGGCTAAAATAAGTTTAGTGTTTTCCAATAATCAGATTCGACTAAGTGAAGCGGACCAAAAGGGAAGTCGAACTGCGCGTTATGGTGGTGATTGGATATTAGATGAAAAGTGGCATACGTGGATGGGAATTTATGCCGATGGCCTCACGGGTCGTTATGAGCGGGGAACTCAGTTTCAGTTTGGATCATGGGATCGATTTCCGCAGATTGGGCAGTATAGCTGGATGAGTTTTGCGCGGATGGTTTTTGGACCGGCTGTGCGAACGGACAAGCAACTGAAATGTCTGCCGAAGTATACGACATCTGGAAGGATAATGAACGTTTTTTATGCGGTTGTGTCTGATCCTCTCCCTGCGGATTTAGCGAGTCTGAAAAATTGGCAGAGTGTTTCGGGAGGCGAAGAAATCGCGCCAAGAATAGAGGCTTTGAAAGATGGTGTTAACTGGCTTTGCCTTTACGCAGTTGATTCTTTTGGGGGAAAATCAGAAATTTCACATTTGCCTTTTTTGTTGGATCGCAATCCGTTGAAGGGCTCCATGACTATTGAGACGACTCGTGATTTTAATTATAATGGTACGGTATTGCATTTTGATGCGTCGAATGACGGGCTTTCGCCGTGGGACTACGAGCGAACGGAGTTTTTATGTAATGGAATGAAAATGGATTTATCGGATAGCTCGAATATTTTTTCGCATACGAGTGAAAAGGATACGTTGATTCTTAACTACCCTTGTGTGCTAAAAGAGGTGTTGAATCAGAGTAAAGACGGTGATGTTTTTAAGATCACAGCTCATAATATTTATGATGGTGCTGGAAACCAAGCCGAGGATGTTTCGTGTGAGTTAAAGATCGATTATAAAAAGGATAATGTTGCGCCGCAATGGGAACGCTTGTTGGTGGGAACGAATTATCTTGTCACTAAAAATTGGAATGGAAATGATGGCGGGACTTATTTTTCAGCGAAAGCCCGTTCGCGGGTAGCAATCCATTCTGCTCAAGATGGCAATCACTATTTAATAAGTTATGCATGGCATAATCGAAATATTTTTACAGTGCAATTGAATTGGAATCCGATGGAATATCCGATGCTGGCTTTTCGCGCAAAAGTTCCAGTCTATCGGGAGGATATAAAATTCTTAATTCAGCTGACAACCAATTTAAAAAAGAATTTTACGCTAACATCCCGTAATTTGACGCATGCGGGAGAACCAAAAATTATCGGTGACAGTAGAAATTGGCAGTGTTTTAATTATTCGATTAAAAAATGGCTGCAGAAAAGAAAGTTAAGTGACGAAGACTTGAAAAAGCTGAGAATAACTTCCATTACTTTTATACTTCAAAGGACTAAAAACAATGAGATTTTTTGCCTGGATGATTTTTATATTTACGGCGATAGCGGTCGCAATGGTTATGTGGAGCCACGAGCATATGATGCAAGTGGTTTACAGGGAATGGAAATTGTTTCGGTTGATGCGGAAGAGAAAAAGGGTGTTAAAAAATTAGTGCCGGTTGGTGAAAAGATAAATTTTCAAGGTCTTGATGCTGGTATTGGTCTTCCCAGTTGGGTAAAGGTTCGCTTGCTTGACAAAGCTGGAAATTATTCAAGCTATTCATGGATCCCGTATTTTATTTCGGCATTACCGAAGTGATCCACAATTATAGAATCTTTCGATGAAATTGGACTTTGGGTGTTGTTGCGGAGTTTTAAGGCGTATCACAAATATAGAATAAGTGGTGTGAATGATAGAAAAAACGATATTCATCTATAGAAAAAAAGGATTGGGTAGCATCTTTGTCCCTTCGTTCTGTTGTTATTTATTCAAAAAATTATTTTTGTTAGGTTTTTAACTTTTGTTGTGTAATGCGATAAAAATATGAGAACGCATTTTTTTTTGTAATTTGTATTTGGGCTATGTTTTTTTTATTCTGGCTTTCCTAAGTTTATTGTCATTCCGTCAAAGGTTGGAATAAAATCCGGATAGGCTTCCCAGTCCTGTTGTTTTAACGTGCAGTAATGAGAAATATGGGTCGGATAGATTTTCGTTTTGGAAGTAATGGTTCCAGATTTGCGCAGGCGGTTTAGGATCCGGCGAATACCGGGGATGCCAAGGTGTCCCCATTCATGATCAAGCGTTCCAAATGTACTGTCAATAAGGAGGTTGTCAAGAGGTTTGTCAGCCAGAAACTGAAATGTTTTTTCTGGGAAGGTTGAGGTGTCTGTTGCCAAAAGTAAATTAGCATTTGGTGTTTCTATGAAGTAGAGCAGGCATTGTTCGGAAGGAATATGATTGGCTTCCAGCGGAGTGACTGATATTTTGCCAAGGTGTATTGGAATGCCGCAGGTTGTTTGATGAAATTTCATATGGCATTCCTGCCATTTTTGGTTGATAGATTTATTAAGTTTTGCAAAAACGGCTTGGTTACCATAGATATGGAGCGTCTTAGAAATTTGGCAAAGTGCTTGTTCACGGGTGGCAAAGTCATCGACCGCTAATAAATGGTCGTCGTGGCTGTGTGTGAAGAACAGGTGCTGAAGTTTGGAGTAATCCAGATGAAAGCGCTGTGCCTGAGCGAGGGCGTCGGCACTGAAATCGAAATGGATTGTTTTGCCAAGTTGATATCCAGCGCGCATGCGTATTTCGTGCCCGCCGATTTTTCGCGCATTTACGCAAAGCGGACAGTTGCAAAAAGGAACTGGTACGCCTTCGCTTGCTCCTGTGCCGCAAATTAAAAAGTCATAAGGTGTTAACATTTCTATCTTTTTTTTGTTTTCGCAGATGTCTGCCAAGAGTTTCCGTGCTGTCTTTGGGTAATTGCTTATGAAGTATGCTTTATTATAAGTCTATTGAATACGGCTAGCGTTTCTTTTGGATATCCTAATATATATTACCGATATTTTTCTGTCGGTGATTTTTTTAAAACATTTTGATTTTTGTAATTTTTGCTAAAAATAAATCGGTTTGTTTTAGTGTTTTAAATATTTGAATTATAATTTCAGGTAAAAAAAAGGCGCGCAGAATTTTGACTCTGCGCGTCTTTTTAGTTGTTTCGAGAAGGAGAAAGAAAAGGAACTATTTGTTCTCTTTATTTTCTTTGTTTTGGGCAGCTTTAAGAATTCTTTCTCTTTCGGCGGTCTCAAATTTGGCTCTGTCTGAGATGGATACATTTCCTTCGACAACGCCATTATCAAGATCATCTACTGTACGGGCTTCCAGATCACGGAATAGCTTGAATAAATCAATTACTCCGCCGATGCCTAGCCAGAATGTTGATATAAATGCCATAGTGGCTGGTACAACAAGGTAAACAATGAAGAAGTAATGTCCCCACCATTCATGAGGCCATGGAGATATCCAGTTCCAAATAAGCATCATCAGGAATGTCCCGATAAAGGCATAAATAAAATTATAAAGAAAGAATGCCCATGCAATGACTTTGTCACCGGTTGTGTATTCGTTGGTGATGCCAAGAAGCTTTTTATATACATTTTTCCAGGTCCACTTTAGTTGTTCTTTGTTTTCGCCGTCAAGATTATAAATACCTCGATGAAGCATGCGATCTAGGTTGAATGGCGTTTTGCATGTCAACTTGGATACAACGCAATATAACACCAGGCAGATCATCATAATCATAAAATAGAATTCGTAGGAATTAATGGGGCATTTTATGGCATCCATTTTCCAGACAATATATGGATTGAGCGGTTTGGATACGACTTCTAAAAAATGCCCCACCGGGTCTATCATATTCATTTTATCGAGGAAAGGGTAAACATAGTCGGCCCAATTCCGCTTGATTAAAATGGAGCCAAGGGAGAGGACCATGCCGCTGATCAACGAGGTAAAGGCGCCAGCTGTGGTCCCGAATTTACTGTATAGTCCGAAGATCATGACAGGACCGCAGCCGCCCATCCATAAAGAGCAAACGATGGTAACAAATAAGTTGATATAGTCCATTTGGGCCATGAAAAAGGAACCCAGAACAAAAATACAGCCCACGCCAATGGAAACAATCTGGATGGCTCGAATATGCTGTTTTGGTGTAAATTTTCCTTTCTTCAGTGGCAGCACAACGTCTTGAGTAATGGTCAGGGCTGCGCTATAAATGCGGGTGTCATCCGTTGATATCATGGCGAGAACCAAAAGCAAACAGAACAGTCCCATCATACCTACTGGAAGGATATTGCGCATGGTAATTGCCATCGTTAATTGGTGATAAAGAGTTCTGAATTCTTGGAACATATTATTATTTTCGGGGGTGTTTTCCATGGAGGCATAGGTAGAATCTAAGTACATTTTATCGAGATTATGTTCTTCAGACAGCGGGGGATCAATTCCGATATGATGAATAATCGGTGGTATTTCATTTGCTGCTTTTATGATTTTGGCTTTTAGAGCTGGATCTTTTACAATTTCATTGGCGACCTTCGTACAAATTTCAGTACGGATAACTTTTGCTTGTTTTGAATAGTCTTTATGATTCAGAACGGTAATAATAACAACGGCAATTAAGACATAGAAAATAGCGGTAATGGTACCGCGCCATGTTCCAAGGAGCCCGGCCATTTTTTGCTCATGGGGCGATTTTGCGGCGGTTGAGCTTCCCGCGCCAATCCAGCTGGCACGATGAAATACGGTTGCAAAAATAGTGATAACTAAGAAGAAAAGATTAAAGTCGCGTAATTTGGAAATATCATAGGGGTTTAAAAAACTTTCGCCGGCTGCGCGGTCGAGCATAACGGGTACAATTTCATGATTCCATGAAAAATGATATAGGACGAAAACAATGAAAACAACCAGGAGCGGATAAAGCATCATCCCCTGCACAGCGTCTGTAATAACAAGCGCTAATGTCCCCCCCATGCATATGATGGAAATAGCGACAATAAGAATAATAAAAACTAAAATACAAAAAGTAGGGCATTGCCAGCCGAATATGTTAATATGGAATGGCAGCCCCATGAAATAAATAAAGAAACGGGCACCAATTGCAGGCATAATCATATTTGCCAGTATTTCGGATAGAGATCGTAAACTAGAAGCGAAAATACGGAAAGTACGGTTATAACGCATTTCTAGAAATTGCCCCAAACTCATGGCTTTCGTTTCGCGAAAACGATAGGAGCAATATCCGGTGAGCCCCATAATCATTGTAATGGGAAGTGTGAGCTGACTCCAAAAGCCGAGCGCAAAGCCCGTTTTATAGTGAACTTCAATATAAGCCACAAGCGTGATGATGGATAACGCGTTGGCAACATCGCCGACGCTTATCACATACCGTCCGCAAATTCGCCCTGCTGATAAAAAGTCTGCAACACCCCGAATATATTTTCGGCTGTATATCGCAAGGGCTAAAACGAATATTACGGGTATAAAAATAATGAGCCAATCAAACCATGCCATAGGATGTTTTCTTTCTTTGTTTTTTGTTCTAATTTTGAAATACGAAATGAAAAAAGGACAAGAATTATATAAGATAATTCATCAAACAAAAAGGGTGTTTTTTTTTGATTTTTTTATTGCCAATAAATATAAAAAATTAAAAAAAGTGATGAATTTTATCCTGATATTGGGAAAAGAATGTTTATATTTTTACTTTTTCAATAGAGAAACGAATGAATCTCGATATCATTTAAATTTTGTTTCGAAAAATAAAAAAAAGCAGCGTTTGAGGATGGGCCAATTTTTGAAGATTCTTTTAAAAATTCTAGGGAGTTGTGGTTTAATGGTGATTATGATGCTGGATAGCGATTGATGGTTGCGCTATTTACAGAGAGACGCACGGCTGTGCGTCTCTCTGTAGGAGGTCGGGATCATCGAAACCGATTTTTTAGTATCTTTTTTTAGAACGTGCTAAGGGGCTGTTCAGAAATAACCTTTACATTTGCCTGATTCTCGTGAATGTTTTTTGTGCCGCCAACCTCGTCACATACCTGAGGGTATGCTCCTCGTCGTCGGCCCCAAAATCAAATCACGATTTTTTCGGCAAATTGTCAAGTTAATTTTTTTACAGCCCCTAAAAAAAAATCTTGCGAACCGCTCTGTTTGATTGGTGCGCAAGATTGAATAAAAAAGTAGAATTATTTTATTTCTTCTCTTTTTCTTGAGCCGCTTTCAGAGCTTTTTCTCTTTCCGCAGCCTCAAATTTCGCTTTGTCGGAGATAGACACATTGTCTTCGACAACCTTATTGTCAAGATCATCCACTTTTCGTGCCTCAAGACCATGGAATGGCTCGAACAAATCTTTTTCTTGAGGAGCTTTCACAGCTCTTGCTCTTTCCGCAGCCTCAAATTTCGCTTTATCTGAGATCGATACATTGCCTTCGACAACCCCATTATCAAGATCATCCACTTTCCGTGCCTCAAGATCACGGAATAGCCGGAATAAATCGATAACACCGCAAATACTGAACCAGAATGTAGAAATAACAGACATGATTCCAGGAACGACTAGATAGACAACGAGGAAGTAATGTCCCCACCATTCCTGCGGCCATGGCGATATCCAGTTCCAAATAAGCATTATTATGAAAGTTCCAAGGAAAACATAAATAAAAGTGTAGATGAAAAATGCCCAAGCAATCACTTTATCCCCAGTTGTGTATTCATTGGTAATGCCAAGAAATTTTTTGTATAAATTTTTCCAGCACCAAGTTAATTTTTCTTTCTTTTCGCCGTCGAGGTTATAAATGCCGCGATGCAGCATCCGTTCCAAGTTAAATGGTTCTTTGCATGTTAATTTGGATACTACGCAGTATAACACCAAGCAGATTAACATAATCATGAAATAGAATTCGTAGGAATTAATCGGGCATTTAATCGCATTCATTTTCCAAACAATATAGGGATTAAAGGGCTTTGAAATGATTGTTAGAAAATGTCCAACTGGTTCAACAAAATTCATCTTGTCTAAGAATGGATAGACATAATCGGCCCAATTTCGTTTGATTAAAATGGAAACAATAGAGAGTACCATGCCGCTGATTAACGAAGTAAAGGCACCTTTTGTTGTTCCGAATTTGCTGTAGAGACCAAAGATCATTACTGGGCCACAGCCGCCCAACCATAAGGAACAGACAATGGTAACAAACAAATTGATGTAATCCATCTGCGCCATAAAAAAGGAGCCAATGACAAAGAAAAAACCTACGCTGATAGCAACGAGTCGTATGGTTCGAATATGCTGTTTCGGTGTAAATTTGTGTTTTTTTAGCGGAAGGATTACATCTTGAGTAATGGTAAGGGCTGCGCTGTAAATTCGAGTATCATCTGTAGATACCATGGCAAGAATTAATAGTAAACAGAAAAGCCCAAGCATTCCTCTAGGCAGAAGATTACGCATGGAAATTGCCATGGTTAATTGATGATACAGGGTTCGGAATTCCTGGAACATATTATTGTTTTCAGGCGTTTTTTCCATTGCTGCATACGTTGCGTCCAAATATGGTGTATCAAGATTGTTTTCCTGTGAAAGCGGCGGGTCGATGCCGATATTATGAATAATTGGCGGAATTGCATCTGTATTTTGGATAATCTTCATTCTTAATTTTGGGTCTTTTACAATTTCATCGGCGACTTTCGTACAGATTTCAGTACGGATAACTTTTGCTTTTTTGGCATAATTTTTGTGATTTAATGCAGTTATAATAACAACCGCAATTAGAACATAGAAAATACCCGTAATTGCACCGCGCCACGTTCCAAGGAGACCTGCCATTTTTTGTTCATGGGGTGATTTTGCTGCGGTTGAGCTTCCCGCGCCGATCCAGCTGGCACGATGAAACACGGTTGCAAAGATCGTGATAACAAGAAAAAATACATTGAAATCCCGCAGTTTTGCGATGTCGAACGGATTCATAAAACTCTCGCCGGGAGCTCGATCAAGCATCACTGGAACAATTTCATTGGTCCATGAAAAATGATAGAGAACGAAGACAATAAAGACGACTAAAAGTGGATAAAGCATCATCCCTTGTACGGCATCTGTAATAACAAGCGCGAGAGTTCCGCCCATGCATATAATCGATATGGCTATGATAAGAATAAGAAAAACCAAAATACAAAATGTCGGGCACTGCCAGCCGAATATATTGATATGGAACGGCAGTCCCATAAAATAAATAAAGAACCTGGCACCAATTGCAGGCATAATCATATTTGCTAGTATTTCTGAAAAGGAGCGCAAGCCGGAAGCAAAAATACGGAAAGCGCGATTATAGCGCATTTCTAAAAATTGGCCCAAACTCATCGCTTTTGTTTCACGGAAACGGTAAGCACAGTATCCGGTCAGCCCCATGATGATCGTTACTGGCAAGGTAAGACGACTCCAAAATCCTAACGCAAAGCCCGTTTTATAGTGAACTTCAATATAAGCAACAAGGGTGATAATGGATAAAGAGTTTGCGATATCACCCACACTTACAACATATCGTCCGCAAAGTCGTCCTGCCGATAAAAAATCTGCGACTCCATGTACGTATTTTCGGCTATATACTGCGAGACCTAAAACGAAGATTACCGGAATAAAAATAATGAACCAATCAAACCAAACCATATGCTTTTCCCTTTTGTGTTTTTCCTATTGTCTTTTATTAAATATGTTAATAATTTTTTTGGGGGGAAGGCTACTGCGAACAGAGCACTTCTATTGTTTCGTATTACGATGTTGCGAGTTTATTAAAATAATTATAAAATATGTTTTAAGATATTATTATTATTCTATTTTTATATACAAGATCAAATCATAAATATATAAAATGGTATTTGTAGGATCATTTATTCCTTATAAGGCAGTCGCATTCTTTTCTGTTGAAAATGCTTGTTTTTTAATTTGATCTGCAGTCGTGTTTTTAGCAAAAAAACTTCTCAATCAATCAAAAATAATAAACGAGCTAAATTATAATTTCTACTGAATAATAACAATATTAAAAAATAATATTTTCCATATCTTGTAAATATAACGGACGAAAAGCATTCTAATTTGGCTTTATACAAAAAAAATAAGATATTCCATCTTTTCTTTCTGTTCTTTGTGAAAGGTTTGAGAATGAGACATTCCAGAAGTCCAAAGACAAAACAATCGATGTGATTTAATTATAACCGGGATTCCTTAATTCTTTTACGAAATCTTTTTTTGTTCTATGAAGGGAGTAGAGAAGCCATTGCTGGCGTTTCATTTTCTTGTTTTGATTGAGACGAACTGGTTTTGCATTCAGGCGGGATCCTTTTGGAGCATGTCTTTCTCTAATCGTGCGGATTTAATTTTGTGCCGCAAGTTTATCGGATTCGTAATTGCAAAGATCTACGCAGTGGGAATGGTATGCAATTTTAGTGTGCCCGCATGCTGTTCATTTGCAAACAATTCTGCTGGATTTTGTGTTCTTTTGCCGTTTTATATCATTCGTAACTACAATATTCATTCCGCATGCTTTACGGGATTAAATGAATTCCGAGTGATTTTAACACATTAGATTCTGTTTTTGAAATTTCAGATGGAATCCGTATTTTTGCCATTCATTTTTATAAAAACAAACGGCATAAAAGGAAATTTTGATGCTTTCCAGTTATGCTGTTTGGTTCAAAAATTCTTTTAAAAAGAACCTTTTCTGTGAGTTATTTATCGTCCATTTTTAGGAGTTTATGAGGGTTTACCCATGTGGCTTTGTAAATTTCTTCCGGCGTTAGCAATTCTTCTTTTCGCAGATAATCAATGCATTGAGTTAAAAACATACCGCTTCCAACCAAGCATTTCTTGATCGGATTATAAAGCAATCCGGAGGCATCTAAATCTGCAACATTATCCCAAATGTGGTAGCGCCCCGGCGGAAGGCCGGCAACAGTAGCAGCATCGCTGATGATAATGACACGATCGATTCCTTTGCAGCGGAAAAAGCATTTAAGAACGGGGTTTGGCAAATGATGCCCATCCCCAATAATAAATGCCATTAAATCATCGTTGGCTAAACCAGCCCAAATGGGGTTTCGATGACGATCAATCCTGTTTGGAATGCCATTGCCCAAGTGTGTGAGACTATCCCCACCGGCGGCTTTTATTTGCTCGTCTGTGGCCAGTTGGTGCCCTAGAGACACAACAATGCCAAGCTCATGAGCTTTATCAACGGCTTCTCGAATGCCAGGAAGTTCGGCGGCCATGGTCAGAATGCGGAGTCTTCCTTCCGACAAATCAAAGAGCTTTTGGACTCCGTCTGCCGAAGGAAGTCTCGTATATTGCGGACTGTGTGCCCCAACTGCGCCAGGCTCTTTGGAAATAAATGGGCCTTCTAAATGATAGCCCGGAATTGCATATTCCAAATGATGCGCGGTAATAACCGAATTCATCAATTTCATATTATGATTATATGTTTCTGCTGAGGATGTCACGATGGTTGGTAAAAACCGTGTGACACCGAGTCCCAGAATGGATTCAGCTGCCTTGAGAAATTGGTCTGCAGTCAACTTGGGATCGGAAAAATTAATGCCGAATCCGCCATTTACTTGCACATCGAAACATTTCATTTTGCGCATAAATCCTTTACATACTGTGGTAAGTCTGCAGCGGCCGGCATGTCACAGAATGTTTCGCAATCTTGATGAATGCGAATAATCGATGCGGGATGCTGTGGCCCCATTTCGGCTTCAAAGGTGATCTGCATTGCATGAGCTTTTCGCTTATCTGGGCAGGTATTGATGATGGTCTTGCTCTTCATGATCTGACGAGGACTCATCGAAATAGCTTGTTTTGGAACATCATCAACGGTTGGGAACCAACCTTCGCCAAGTTGCTGATGACGGCAAACATCGTCTAAGTCAACAACGAGATAAGGAGTCTCGGTCATAAAATCTGCTGGTGGATCATTGAAGGCAATATGACCGTTTTCACCAATGCCGATGAAGGCAACATCAATCGGATGCTTGGAAATAATGGCACCTAATTCATCACAGGCTTTTTTCGGGTCTGGAGCACTGCCATTGACATAGTAAGCGGCCTTCAATGGCTTTGGCAAACTAGCAACAAAACGCTCCTTGATGTATTTGCGGAAACTGGCTGGATGCGTCTCGGGAAGACCGACATACTCGTCAAGGTGAAACATGGTTATTTTCCCCCAGTCAATGCTGTCAATCTTCGCTAATGCGGTAAGCATTTCAAACTGGCTGGCACCAGTCGCTACAATAATATTTGCATAACCTTGCGCAGCAATCGCTGCATTGATTTTCTTTGCGCCGCATGCCGCAGCTGCAGCACCACATAATTCCTTCGTGTCATAAATGTGTAATCCCATGGTTTTCACCTTTCTGTTTTTATTTGTTGTCGTAAGAGAAATTGCGTTTTACTTAGTAAGATATTTTACTAAGGTTATAAAATATAATCTTTAAATAATGAAATGCAACTATAGAGCATAAAAAAAAGTATTTTAACGAGAAGATTTTGGCAAGGGGAGTTTGGCGATTTTTTGTAGTCAAAGATATTCAACAATAGCATGAGTTGGTGTAGCGGCGGGGGTGGGTGGATAGGGAAGATCGGCGCGTTGTGATTGAGGATATGGCAAGAGAATAAATGTTATATATATTTTGTTTTGGGAGCAAGAAAGAAAACCGGGCTTATTTTCTGGGATTGTATTTTATCTCTTTTATGAATGATAATGCTCGTTTTTAGCTTTTTTGTTGGAAAAGTTATAAAAAAGTAATATATTAAGGAGGTTTTTACCCAACCGTTTAGGAGCAAAAAGAAACTGAGCGGCCGGATTCGGGGGTACCGGATTCGGAAGTATGATATATATTGAAATGCATGTTTTAAGGAGTCGAAGTGGAAAACAACGTTATTCCGTTAAATATCGTCGCGAAAGAAACAGCACCGTGCTGTGTAACTTTAACCATAACTGTGCCTGCTGAGCGGAGCAAGCCGTGCTATGATGGTATGGTACGAAAAGCGATAAAGGAGATAAAGCTTCCTGGTTTTCGTGCTGGCAAGATCCCAAAAAGCATGGTTTTGAAGAGATATGCGGGGCAGATTAATGCTGAAACGAGTGAGAAGTTGACGAATGATTCTGTTCAGGAGGCGGTTGAACAGGAGAAGTATCAATTAGCGAGCTCTCCAAAATTAGTAGATAGTTCTATCAAGTTATATGAACCGGGCAAGGATTTTTCGTTTGAGGTAATGGTTGAGATTCTTCCGGAAGTAAAAGTACCGGATTATGCGGCATTCCAGTTAAGCAAAGATGCCTTTGAAGTAAAAAAAGATGAAGTTGATAAGATGATCAATTCTTGGTTAGAGCAGCGTGCCAGTTATGAAAAAGTTGAGAGCGCGGCTGTTCAGGGTGATATGTTAAAAGCGACGTATTGTTCAGAGATTCCGGAAGATTTAAAAGAAGAGAAGAAGTGCGCATATATTTTGAATGCTGAGAATACGTGGGTGTTATTAAAGTCTCCCGAGATGCTTCCTGGCGTAAGTACGGCGCTTGTTGGCGTAAAGGCCGGGGATACAAAAGATGTTACCATTTCTTTCCCGGATGATTTTTATATGGATTTACTCCGGGGTCGGAGCATCGCCTATCATTTTACAATTCATGAAGTCCAAGCAAAAAAACTGCCGGAAATTAATGAAGAATTTTTGAAGACTGCTGGTGTGAAAACGGAAGAGGAATTACGCAAAGGCGTGGAAGATAGCCTAAAAGCTCAGAAGAATTATGAGCAGCAGAATAAATTACGCGAACAAGTGCGCGCTGCTCTGATTTCGGGACAGGATTTTGCCGTGCCGCCGAGCATGTTTGAGCGTATGAAGGCTAGTGAGCTAAAGCGCGCAAAAGAAGCTTTTATGCGCAATGATAAAAAAGAAGAAGACTGGAAAGCAAAAGAAAAAGAAGAAGAACAAAATGCTGAAAAGGTCGCTTCTGATAATATTCGCAGATCAATTGTTTTGTTCGCAATTGCGGATCAAGAAAAACTTCAGGTCGAGCAGAATGAAATATATCAGGCTGTTCAGAGTATTGCTCAACAGCAAAATATGAAGTTTGATGTAGCGGCAAAAGCGCTTCAGAAGAATGGCGCAATTAATGGTTTAATGGAAGAGCTTCTGTTGAATAAAACACTGGATTTTGTTATCAGCAAAGCGAATGTTGTGGAAGCAAAGGCTGCTGTAGCTGAATAATGGATGTCGAGAGTCGTTAAAAAACAATTTGATCTTTTCTAACGACTGCTTACGCTAATCTTAGCAGCCGAATTTATGAAATAAAAAATAAAAGTCGGCGTGGTTTTGCGTCGACTTTTTTTATCGTTCGGTTGTTTTTGATTTTCGTTACAGAGATAAGAAATAAATTTTAATAAGGAGAATAAAATGGCAAGCAATAACATATATATGCCATATGTAATTGAGCAGACAGGCAATGGCGAGCGTCAGTATGATATATATTCTCGTTTACTGAAGGATCGTATTGTAATGTTGGGCACGCAGGTTGATGATACCATTGCGAATATGATTGTAGCTCAGCTATTATTTTTACAGAGTGAGGACCCGAAGAAAGACATCGATTTTTATATTAATACTCCTGGTGGTGTTGTCACCGCTGGTCTTGCGATTTATGACACGATTCAGATGCTTAGTTGCGATGTGCGTACGTATTGCATTGGCCAGGCTGCGAGTATGGGATCTGTTTTGCTTTGCAGTGGTGCCCCGGGAAAACGTTTTGCGTTGCCGAATTCTCGTGTTATGATTCATCAGCCGTCTGGCGGATGTGAAGGAACCGCAGCGGATATTAATATTCAGGCAAAAGAAATCACGCATATAAAAGAAGTATTGTATGGAATTATTTCGCATCACACTGGACAACCCATTGAGAAGGTTATCAAGGATAGTGAGCGTGATTTTTTCTTGTCCGCAGAAGAAGCAAAAGCTTATCATTTGGTGGATGAAGTCATGCCGATACGTGAGCGCAAAAAGAAAGAGACAAAGTAAGGTATGACGAAGTCGAAAAATAAATTACCAACATGTTCGTTTTGTGGCAATACATTTACGGATGGTGATCAGCTGATACAAGCGCCATTTGGGGATGTTTTTATTTGCCGTGATTGTGCAAAAATTTGCGATGGAATTTTTAGTGGTGCTGATGTTGGAGATGAGGCTCTCGTTACAGGTGAGAAGTCCAAATCAAAGATTGGCAGTGCGGAAGCGAAAAAGCAATCCATGGCAGATAAAATTAACAAAAATTTATGCAGCCCCCAGGAAATGAAGGCGTATCTTGATCAGTATGTTATTGGGCAGGAAAAAGTAAAAAAAGTACTGTCTGTTGCGGTGCATAATCATTATAAACGGATGCTGTATTTGTCTAAAAAACAGGGTGGTTTAGATAGTGATGTTGAAATCGAAAAGAGTAATATTTTGATGATTGGCCCGACTGGTTCGGGTAAGACATTGTTGGCGCGGGTGTTGGCCCAGAAATTGGAAGTGCCGTTTGCCATTACCGATGCCACAACGTTAACAGAAGCTGGTTATGTGGGTGAAGATGTAGAGAATATCCTTGTTCGTTTGATGCAAGCCGCGGATTTTGATGTAGAACGGGCGCAGTATGGCATTATCTATGTAGATGAAATTGATAAAATTGCCAAGCGGACCGATAATGTGTCGATCACGCGTGATGTATCGGGTGAGGGGGTTCAGCAGGCGCTGCTTAAGATTTTGGAAGGGACGGTTTCAAATATTCCGCCGAAGGGTGGGCGTAAGCATCCGCAGCAGGAATTTATTCAGGTGGATACAAAGAATATCTTATTTATTTGTGCGGGTGCTTTCAATGGTTTAGAGAAGACTATTGAGCGTCGTGATGGTGTCCGGTCTTTGGGATTTGGCCGTAAGGTTGAGGCTGGTAAATTGGATTTGAATGCTGCCGATGGGCATATCTTGGATTTTTTGGAGCCGGAAGATTTAATTAAATTTGGTCTTATTCCGGAATTTGTGGGGCGTCTTCCTATTTTGACTAGCCTGCAGAAACTGACATGTGAGGATCTTGTCCGGATCCTTGTGGAGCCTAAAAATTCGTTGATTAAGCAGTATCAGGCTTTGTTTAAGATGGAGAATGTGGAGCTTGTTTTTGAGGATTCTTCCTTAAAGGCCATGGCTGAAATGGCAGATAAAAAAGGAACCGGTGCCCGTGGTCTTCGTTCTATTATGGAGAAAATCATGCTAGATATTATGTTTGATCTACCGGAATACGCGAAGAAGCATCATCAGTATGTTATTAATGACAAGGTTGTTCAGGGAGCAAAGGCGCTGTAAAAGAGCAAATAATATTTTTTTATGTTTTTTCATTTTGTCTGCTAACAATCCTTTTTGGTAAAGGGGTATGCAGTCTTAAAATTAAAATCATTCGAAAAGATTATCTTGCTTGTTTGGACATCGTCACAGGAGTTTAATAATGTTTATCGGGGTATTTTAAGCGTGTCATATAAGCGGATGTTCATTCTTTCAGTGTTGTTCTTTTTAGGAGGACTTTCTGAAAATTCACACTTTTTTGAAGTGTGTGCGGCTTCGGTTCGTTCACCGAAAACGATCCGCTATATGAATCTTTACAATAGACGGTATTTATATCTTCGTGATGTTGCTAGTTTCTATGGTATGAATTATAGCATCGCAAATAAAAAGGTTGTGATGTATTCAAAATATAGCCGTTTGGAATTTAAATTGGATAGCCGGTCTTTTGTTCTAAACCGGGTTCTTTCAACGCTTTCTTATGCAGTGTTTTTAAATAAGAATCATGTGATGATTGCTGAAAATGATTTTTCTATTTTGCTGGACCCCGTTTTGCGTAGCCGCGTTTTGCCGCGCAAGAGAATCCAGCGAATTATCATTGATCCCGGACACGGCGGCAAAGATAATGGCGCCGAGGTGGCGGGAGTTACGGAAAAATATTTGAATTTAAAACTAGCACTTCCACTTGTGCGAGAATTGCAGTGTCGCGGATACGTCGTTTTTTTAACACGTACAAGCGATGTTTATCATACGCTGTTGTCGCGGGCTGAAATGGGAAAACGCTGTAAGGCGGATCTCTTTATTAGCCTGCATTGTAATGCGGCTGCCGATTCTTCGGTGCATGGGGTGGAATGCTATGTGGCAAATCCGCAGGGAACGCCATCTAGCGGTGGAAATACAATCGCTAAAAATAAAACAGAATCCGATGTGGTCGTGCGGGAAAATGCACTTCTGGGGCATACGATGCAAGGTATGCTATGTAATAAATTAAAGTGCGCAGACCGCGGTTTTAAACGAAAACAATTTATGGTGTTGCGAAAATCCGAGATTCCGACTATTTTGATAGAGACCGGATTTATGACGAATCCGCAGGAATTTCGCTTGCTGCAGAATCAGTATTATCGGAAGAAGCTGGTGGATGCGATTGCAGATGGAGTGGATAGCTACGCGCAGTTGTTAAAAGCAAGTTAAAAAATAAAAATAGAATGACAGGAGTTTTAATATGCAAGAAAAAGAAATTATCAAATATCTGACTGAGACAGGCGCGTTGCTCAATGGACATTTTCAATTGCGAAGTGGTTTGCACAGTAGTCGATATTTTCAGGCAGCATTAGTATTACAGCATACACTTATTGCTGCGAAGCTTTGTGCTGCAATGGCAGCACCGTGGCGCGATATGGGAATTGAAACGGTGATTTCACCGGCGGTCGGTGGTATTGTGGTTGGTCAGGAAGTTGGAAGAGCACTTGGCGTAAAAGCTATTTTTGCTGAAAAAGATGAAGCGTCCAATTTGCATTTGCGGCGTGGGTTTTGCTTGAAAAAAGGCGAAAAAGTTCTAGTGGCTGAAGATGTGATTACAAAGGGCGGGCGTGTGGCGCAGACAATTGAGCTGGTTCGTTCTTACGGTGCAATTCCGGTTGGTGCGGCTTGTATGGTTGACCGCAGTACGGGTACGGTGGATCTTGGCGTGCCGTTTAAAAGCCTTTTGAAATTGAATCTTCCAACTTATAAGCCGGAAGATTGTCCGCTTTGTGCAAAGAAAATGCCGATTGATCATCCGGGTTCTAAATAAAGGTTGTTGGGTATTGAAAACAAGTTGATTTTATATTTTTTCCTCTGTCGGACGGAGAGTATCGTTCCCAAAAAAAAAGCAGAAAGAAGTTACGATATTTTGCGGTAATTGATATTTGTTCGATGGGAGCGTTTTCGGTGCTGGAGTTTTTTGTGCTGTATTTTCATGGATTATGAATTGAATTTGTACTATAAAAGAATTTAATTTCTCGCTATTTTTAACGATTTCTAAAAAGACTGGAAAGCAAATTATGCTAGGTTGGTTTGTAAAAAAAATATTTGGTAATCGGAACAATCGCGTTCTGAAAAAAATATGGCCTTATGTCGCCGAGATTAATGCATTATATGACTCTTATCACGAATTGTCAAATGAGCAATTAAAGGCGAAGACCGATGAATTTAAAGAGCGTCTTACCAAGGGCGAAACGACAGATGATATTATGTGCGAGGCTTTTGCCGTAGTAAAGGATGCCTGCCGTCGCCTGAAAGAAAGCAAAGATCCGGAAGAAAATGGTGTCAATGTAACTGGTCATATCCTGAAATGGGATATGATCCCCTTTGATGTTCAGCTGCTCGGTGGTATTGTTCTGCACAAAGGAAATATTGCTGAAATGGCAACGGGCGAAGGTAAAACGCTTGTTGCTGTTTTGCCGCTGTATCTGAATGCGTTGACCGGTCGTAATGTGCAGCTTGTTACGGTTAATGATTATTTAGCCAAACGTGATTCTGATTGGATGGGGCATGTCTTGCGTTGGCTTGGTCTGACAGTGGGCTGTCTTCAAAATAATATGGATCCGGAGCAGCGCCGTGAACAGTATGCCTGTGATGTGACGTATGGCACAAATAGTGAATTTGGTTTTGATTATTTGCGTGA
>Ga0172377_10001307_pt1 | contig 24917 bp, 24 predicted proteins | sample Pumphouse3metaG_FD_119749 | JGI IMG/M metagenome (GOLD analysis project Ga0172377, IMG submission 119749) | Leachate microbial communities from a municipal landfill in Southern Ontario, Canada - Pumphouse #3 metaG | ecosystem: Engineered > Solid waste > Landfill > Unclassified | place: Canada... | reverse complement strand
GAAACATATTTAAATCCCGTCTTTAAGACCAATCCGATTACCGTATTGGTTTTGGGTGTCTGCTCAGCATTAGCAGTCACAGTAAAACTTGAAGCAGCTTTAGTAATGGCTATTTCAGTTATGTTAGTTACTGGTTTTTCTAGCATGTTCGTTTCTATAATAAGAAAAACAATTCCTAATAGAATACGTATTATAGTACAACTAGTAATTGTAGCTTTTTTTGTTATACTTATTGACCAATTTCTAAGAGCTTACTCTTATCAAGTAAGTAAACAGCTTTCTGTTTATATCGGCTTAATTATTACTAACTGTATAGTAATGGGTCGTATCGAAGGTTTCGGTTTAAAGAACAAACCTATTCCATCTTTCGTAGATGGTTTTTCAAATGGTTTCGGATATGGACTAGTACTTGTAACATTAGCCATTATTCGTGAATTCTTCGGTTCAGGATGTTTCTTTAATATGCAAGTTATACCTCAGTCATGGTATGATGCAGGTTATGTAAATAATGGACTAATGATTTTACCTCCTATGGCACTTATACTAGTAGGTTTAATCATATGGGTACAGAGGAGTGTAGAAAAAGAATTAATTGAAAAATAAAAAGACATACCATTATGATAGATTATATTAGTTTATTCATAAAGTCAATTTTCGTTGACAATATGATATTCGCCTTTTTCCTAGGTATGTGTTCATACTTAGCGGTTTCAAAAAAGGTAAAAACAGCAACAGGACTTGGACTCGCAGTTATATTCGTATTACTCGTGACAGTTCCTATAAATTACTTACTAAATAAATTTGTTCTCGACCCAGGTGCATTATCATGGTTAGGAGAACAATATAGCAACTTAGATTTGAGCTTTTTAAGTTTCATAATTTTCATAGCAGTTATCGCAGCTATAGTACAATTAGTGGAAATGGTAGTTGAGAAATTTGCTCCTGCACTTTACTCTTCTCTAGGAATTTTTCTTCCTTTAATAGCAGTAAACTGTGCTATCTTAGGAGCTTCTCTTTTCATGCAACAAAAAGCTTTCGCTAATGTTGGCGAATCAGCGGTATATGCATTTGGTTCTGGTATTGGATGGTTTTTAGCCATCGTATTATTAGCAGCTATTCGTGAGAAAATGGAATACTCTAACATACCAGCTCCTTTAAAAGGATTAGGAATAACATTTATAACTGTAGGACTTATGGGTATAGCATTCATGAGTTTTATGGGAATCAAACTATAAAAGAATTATGGACGTATCAACACTTATAGGCTCAATCTTAGTATTTTTTATTGTTACTTTCTTGTTAGTAGCTTTATTATTATTTGCTAAAGATAAACTTACCCCTAAAGGTAATGTTAAAATTAATATTAATAAAGGAAAGAAAGTAATCACTACAGCCCCTGGAGCTTCTTTATTATCTACTCTTGCTGCAGAACACATTTATCTTCCATCTGCTTGTGGAGGAAAAGGAACATGTGGAATGTGTAAATGTCAAGTAATCAATGGTGGTGGAGAGATCCTTCCAACTGAGACTGGTTTTTTCAGTAAGAAACAACAAATGAATAACTGGAGATTAGGATGTCAGGTAAAAGTTAAACAAGATCTTGACGTACTTATTCCTCAATCAATTCTTGGTATCAAGAAACTTGAATGTACTGTAGTTTCTAATAGAAATGTCGCTACTTTCATTAAAGAATTCGTAGTTAAGCTTCCTGAAGGCGTCGATCTTAATTTCCGCGCTGGTGGTTATATTCAAATAGATATTCCTAAATGCGAAGTAGATTTTAAAGATATAGACGTAGATGAAGAATATAGAGGTGCTTGGGAACATTTTGGATTTTTCAATCTCAAAATGGTAAACAAAGAAGACACCTTCCGTGCTTATTCTATGGCTAATCACCCTGCTGAAGGAAATATAGTAATGCTTAATGTCAGAATAGCTACTCCTCCATTTGATAAAAAGAAAGGTGGTTTAAAACATGTTAATCCTGGTATTTCATCTTCTTATATTTTCTCTAAAAAACCTGGAGATAAAGTTACTATATCAGGTCCTTATGGTGAGTTCTTTATGAGAGATACTAACAACGAAGTAGTATTCGTTGGTGGTGGAGCAGGAATGGCACCTATGAGATCTCATATTTTTGACTTATTTAAGACTAAAAGAACTACTCGTAAAGTACACTTCTTCTATGGAGCTCGTTCTCTACAAGAAGCTTTTTATCTTGAAGACTTTAAAGAAATCTCTGATGAATTCCCTAACTTTACATTCACTTTAGCTCTTGACCGTGAAGATCCTGAAGCTGATAAAGCAGGTGTAAAATACACAGTAGGTTTCGTTCATCAAGTAGCTTACAATACTTATCTTAAAGATCATGAGACCCCAGAAGATATTGAATACTATCTATGTGGACCTCCAATGATGACCCAATCAGTCGTTAAGATGTGTGAAGATCTTGGTGTTCCAGATGAAAACATTATGTTTGATAACTTCGGAGCATAATAACAATCTACCAATATAAAAGATAGCCGTGAATTTGTTCGTTCACGGCTATTTTTATATAACATATAATCCCAAAAGATTATTAAACTCTATTATTTATTATTCATCCAGAATCATTTTCTCAAAAGCTTCCATACCTTTAGTAGCGACATCTTTAATTTGAGTATATGGAGAATAATGTATATTTATAGGAGTAGGATCCACTAAATAAATTGGAGTACCTTTCTTTACATAATTAATCAAGCCTGCTGCTGGATAAACTACTAATGATGTTCCTACTACTAACATGATATCTGCCTCATTTACAGCCCTGGCTGCGATAGTAAGATTAGGCACTGCCTCACCAAACCACACTATATGAGGTCTTAACTGATATCCTTGGTCACTTTTGTCTCCAATATGAATTTCAGAATATCCGATATCCTTGATACCTTTTACATTTGGCATATCATAAATTATATTCTCTCCTCGTACTTTAGTTAATTCACCATGAAGATGAATTACATTCGTAGAGCCAGCCTTCTCATGAAGGTTATCTACATTTTGGGTTATAACAGTTACTTCAAAGTTTTTTTCTAACTCTGCTATAATTTTGTGAGCTTTATTTGGATTATGATTTTTTAATCCTGTTCGCAGCTTGTTATAAAAATTTATAACTTTTTCAGGATTCCTATACCATCCATGGATATCAGCTACATCTTGGACTCTTTCATTTTCCCAAAGTCCATCAGCATCTCTAAACGTACTAAGTCCGCTTTCTTTACTTACACCTGCACCTGTAAGAATTGCTATCTTTTTCATAATTATTTAAAAAAATATTTAGAAAGCCATAATTTAAATAAAGGATCTATAATATATGGCCTATCTTCTCTATCAAACGAAATTATTTCTTTCTTTCTTAATGCCTCTTTTACTCTATATACATTAGCAGAAGAATTTAAATGATACTTATCTATATTACAAGAAGATGTTAACTGACTTTCATTATCATACACAGCTTTCAGAAGAGAAATCTGAAAAGTAGTTAATTCATTAACCATATCAATAAATCTTGGTTCATGAAGAGCTAAAAGAGAATCTAAAGCCTCATCTAAGACATTTCTTGTTAAATACCCTATAGTTAAGTTATATGAAATAGAACACAAATGCCACAAATACCATGGATAATCTCCTAATGTTATATAAATTAAATGAGCCAAATCCTTGTCTACTACCTTTCCCCTTCTTAAAAATGTTTTTTTAATAAAATTAGACACTTCTGATTCCTCAAGTGGACTTAGATTTATTTTAGTAAATAGCTTATAAAAGAATTTACGTTCTTCGAATATATACTGCATAGCATTGATTCTTGATCCAGTTACTATGTATGACACAGATATATGTTCTTTCCATTTCTTTTCTAAATATGATAAGATCGTTTCGTAATCTTCAAAAAGTAAAATATTCTGGAATTCTTTAAAATATAATATAATCTGACAATTATTATCAAAACTTATTTTTTCAGGCAAATCAATGATCTCATCTATTTGTTCATAAGACAAATGAGATATACCTTCCATTACATCTTTAAAATATGACAAATCGATATTTGTAATCTTAGAATAAGCCTCTAATATAGTTCTATAGAACGTATCTTTATCACGGATAGTTAATAGATTTATCTCTACTAGTTTATATTCAAACCTTTCATTATCTAGTTTTTTTAGGCTATTTTTAATAAGAGACTCTTTACCTGTTTTTGGAGAATCATAGATAAGAATATTCTTTTTATTTTTAAGACCTTCACTGACATATTTAATCTCCTTCTGACGTGAAACAAAATATTTTCCAGTCACATATCTATTATAAATGAAAGGTGTTTCCATTATCTTTAATGGTTTATTGTTTTCTTAAGTTCGCACACAACGCAAATTTAATAAAAAATGATGATTAATTTGCATTAGAGAAGAATAAATATTACTTTTGCTGTCCAAATTTATATATAAGATTGTTAAGCTATTGAAAAAGAGTTATTTAAATAACCGCTTGCAGTCAAAACTTTAAAAAATAAAATTTATGTACGCAATTGTAGATATTGCAGGACAGCAATTTAAAGTAGAAAAAGGGAGAAAGATTTTCGTAAACAGACTTAAAGCTGAGAAAGGTGCTTCTCTTGATTTCGACAAAGTATTGTTAACTGACAATGATGGTCAAGTTAATGTGGGCTCACCTTATATTAGCGGAGCGAAAATCAAAGCTACCGTATTAGATCATGTAAGAGCTGACAAAGTTATCGTATTCAAAAAGATACGTCGTAAAGGCTATCAAAAAAGAAACGGTCATCGTCAGAATTTAACACAAATTTTAATAGAAGAAATTGCTTAATTAATAGGAGATTTAAATTATGGCTCACAAGAAAGGTGTCGGTAGTTCTAAAAATGGACGTGAATCCGCAAGTAAAAGATTAGGCGTTAAATTATTTGGTGGTCAAACTGCCAAAGCTGGAAATATTATTGTTCGCCAAAGAGGAACAGTTCATTATCCAGGTCTAAACGTTGGAATGGGTAAAGATCATACTCTTTATGCTCTAATTAGTGGAGTTGTTACTTTCAAAAAGAAAGCTAATGACAAATCTTATGTATCAGTATTACCTTTTGATTAATTTTTTATAAAAAGGTATTTTAGAATATTAAAAGGCTGGATGTTTTCCAGCCTTTTTTTGTATATTTGCAGCATAGTTTTCTATAGGTAAATAGTAATAAAAAAAATATAATATGTTAACTCTTAAACTTCTGAGGGAAAACCCAGAATTTGTAATTGAAAGATTAGCCATCAAAAACTTTGATGCTACTAATATAATCAATAACATCCTAGAACAAGATAAAAAAAGAAGAGAATACCAAACAGAATTAGATTCTTGCCTAGCAGAACAAAAATCTATATCCAAAAAAATTGGATCTTTCATGAAAGAAGGTAAAAAAGATGAAGCACAAGATGCTAAATCTCAAGTAGCCACTTTAAAAGCACGTTCTAAAGAACTTTCATCATTAATGGAAGAAAGTGCGAAAAAACAAAATGAACAATTAGTTTTACTTCCAAATATTCCAAATAAGGCTGTCGCTCCAGGTAAAGGAGAAGAAGATAATGTAATAATTCGTGAAGGTGGAGAGAAACCTAAGCTTTCAGAAGATGCACTTCCTCATTGGGAATTAGCTAAAAAGTATGACATTATAGACTTTGATCTTGGAGTTAAACTTACAGGTGCTGGATTCCCAGTATATAAAGGGAAAGGAGCTAGACTTCAACGTGCTCTTATTTCCTATTTCTTAGATTTTAATACTAAGGCAGGTTATACTGAGATTGAGCCACCTATTATGATCAATGAAGACTCAGGATTTGGCACAGGTCAACTTCCAGATAAAGAAGGTCAGATGTACTTCGCTACAGAAGATAAGTTTTACTTAATACCAACAGCCGAAGTCCCTGTTACGAATATTTATAGAAATGTTATTCTTGATCAAAAAGATCTTCCTATAAAAATGACAGCTTATACTCCATGTTTTAGAAGAGAAGCTGGTTCTTATGGAAAAGACGTAAGAGGACTAAATAGACTTCATCAATTTGATAAAGTAGAAATAGTTCAACTTTCACTTCCTGAAAACTCATATCGTGCACTTGACCAAATGGTTAAACATGTTGAGAGACTCGTCCAAACATTAAAACTTCCATATAGAATATTAAGATTATGTGGTGGCGATTTAAGTTTTACTTCTGCTATCACTTATGATTTCGAAGTTTATTCTGCTGCTCAGAAAAGATGGTTAGAAGTAAGTTCTGTTTCTAACTTTGAAACATATCAAGCTAATAGATTAAAACTTAGATATAAAGATGAGAATAAAAAAACTCAATTAGCACATACTCTTAATGGTAGTTCTTTAGCATTGCCAAGAATAGTAGCAGCATTGCTTGAAAACAACCAAACGCCAAACGGAATAGTTCTGCCAGAGACTATTGCTAAAATCGCAGGTTTTACAAGAATTGACTAAATTTATCTGCTAAATATATTAAAGTGTCTGATAAACAACGCATTATATTAGGAATTGATCCCGGCTCCAGAATTCTTGGATTCGGGGTTATTCTTGTTGATGCTAAGAAAGTTCACTTTATAGATATGGGTATTATTGATATCAGAAAAGAAAAAGACCATTTTAAAAAACTTAAAATAATTCTAGAAAAGGTTAGTGATCTAATTGATAAATATAAACCAGATGACCTTTCTATAGAGGCTCCATTCTATGGAAAAAGTATTCAGGCTATGATTACTTTAGGCAGGGCTCAAGGTGCTGCCATTTCAGCTGCTCTATTAAAAAATATACCAGTGTATGAATATGCCCCAAGAAAGATTAAAATGGCGATAACAGGAAAAGGTGCAGCCTCTAAAGAACAAGTAGCCCTGATTATTTCTAAAACATTGAATATTGAATGTCATAATAAATATCTAGATGCTACCGATGCTCTAGCTATAGCTATGTGTCATTTTTATCAACTTACTAATCCTCTTCTTGACACAAAAACTTCTACATCATGGGAAACTTTCATTAAATCGCACCCTGGTAGAATAAAAAAATAAAAAAATTTTTTTTTGATTAAACTTTTTGGAATAAAAATTGTCTAACCTACGTTATTAACAAATTAAGTACATTTATATGAATAATAAAAGAGCACTATTAGTCTATTTATTTCTAATAGTATCCACAGTTTTTATGTATGCTCAGAGCAGCATAAAAGTAAGGCTAATAGATAAATCAACGGGAGACCCGGTAGAATTCGCGACCGTTTATATTACTCTTGAAGGTCAAAAAGATCCTACTCAATTTACCTTATCTAACGATCAAGGAAAGGCATCTTTTGCGAAAATCGCTAATGGAAAATACACATTAAAAGCTGAGCTGCTAGGTTATAAAGCCTATAGCGAATCTATTGTAGTAAAAGACAAGGATCTTGATTTAGGAACTTTAAAAATGACAGAAGATGCTACGACTTTAAATGAAGCTAAAGTTTCTGCTGTAGGAAATACCATAGTAGTAAAAAAAGACACCATTGAATATAATGCTGAATCATTTAAACCTGCAGATAATGATATGTTAATATCATTATTGAAAAAAATGCCAGGTATAGAAGTAAGTAGCGATGGTACAGTTACTGCTAATGGTAAAGAAGTTAAAGAAATTACCATTGATGGTAAAACTTTTTTTCTAGATGATCCATCAATAGCTACGAATAATATACCTGCTAAAATAGTAAAAAAAGTAAAAGTAATAGAAAGAAAATCTAAGCAAGCACAGTTTACCGGTATAGATGATGGCAATGAAGATACCATAATAGATTTATCACTTGTTCCTGGTATGATGAAAGGTCTTTTCGGCAATGCTAGCATAGGTGGTGGTTATGATATACCAGTAAAAGATGGTGATGCAAGATTTCAAGGAGCTGCACTTGCAGGATACTTTACTGAGGATACTCAAATAAGTGTTATAGCTAACGGCAATAATACTAACAATCGAGGATTTCACGATATGGCCAGCAGTATGATGTCAAGCATGCGTGGTGGTAGAGGAGGCGGACGTGGAATGTCAGATTCTAATTCAGGTGTTACTACTTCCTGGATGGGTGGTGCCAATGTTAATAGTACTCTATTAGATGGAGCACTTGAATTTGGCGCTAATTATTTATACAACGGCTCAGATAAAGACATAGAAACTGAATCTTCTAAAACTACATTTTTAACTGATTCAACATCTATGAAAACAATCTCTAGTACTAAGAGTTCTACTAATACTTCTGGAAATAGAGCTGGAGGAAAATTTGAATACACTATAAGTGATAATACATCTATAATTTTTGAACCTCAGTTTAATTTCAGTTCTGGAGATTTTAATGAAACAACTACTTCATATTCTTATCAAAATCAAAATGACACTTTAAACTCTTCAGATAGTAAGAGTACAGGAAGTAACGATAATAGTAAAGCGTATGGAGAATTATTATTAAGACAAAAATTAGGTAAAGCAGGTAGAACTATTTCATTAGATATAGATTACTCTCTTTCTCAAAATGATTTAGATGGTTATAATTATTCTACTACTCTTTCTAATAATCAAAGCGATGCATCTGTTATAGATCAATATTATAATACAAATCAAGACTCATACTCTTTATCTGGTAATCTAGTTTATACTGAACCTCTTGGAAATAATTACTTCTTAGAATTATCATATAAATATAAATATAGCGAGAATAATTCTGATAAATATGTTTATAATATGAGCACATCAGGAAATTATGATGAATTAGATACAGATTATTCTAATAAATTAGAAAATTCATATGTTAATCAACGTGCAGGTGTAAGTGTAACTAAACAAGAAGACAAATATAGATTACAATTAGGTATGAATTTAGAACCTTCTTATACTAAAAGTATAATAACTGATTTTAGTGATGATTCTCAAACAGAATTAACTCAAAACGTTCTTAATTATGCACCACGTGCTAGATTTGAATATGATTTTTCAAAAAGCAAATCATTAAGATTAGACTATAGAGGTAGTACTAATCAACCTACAGTAACTCAGTTACAAACAGTAGCAGATAACTCTAATCCTCTTCTATACACTTTAGGTAATGATAACTTAAAACCTGAATTTTCTAATTCATTAAGAACAATGTATAGATCTACTAATATGTCCACATTCAGGTCAATGTTTGCATTTTTAACTGCAAGTTATACTAAAGACAATATAGTATATGCAAGTTTATACAATGACCAAGGTGTACAGTTTAGAGTTCCTCTAAACTCAGATGAGGCTACATATTCATTATCTGGTAGAGGAATGTATAATGTACCTTTTCAAAGCACAAATTTATCGGTTTCTTCATATACTTCAGCTAGTGTTAGTAGTGCTTTAAACTATACTGGAAATTATAATGGTACTGTTAGTGATTTAGATATCAATAGTATGTATGATGATTTAACAGCAGGTAGAACTACTTATATGAATCTAGGAGAAACATTATATTTAAATTATAATTCTGACAATATATATGCAAGAATCGGAGGAAGTGCTTCTTACTCAGATGCTTGGTATGATATAGCATCTCAAGCTAAATCTGCTACCTGGACTAATTACGTAGCTGGTCAAATTAGTGCAACTCTTCCTTGGGACTTACAATTCAAAACAGACTATAGATATACTTATTATATAGGTTTTGATGATGGATATGCAAATAATACTAATATTTGGAATGCTCAGATATCTAAGGGATTATTTAATAATAAATTTTCTCTACAGGCTAAAATTTATGATATCTTAAATCAATCTCAAACTGCATATCGTACGACTACTAATAATTATATGGAAGATGTTTCTACTAATGCCTTAGGACAATATTTCATGATTACTTTAACTTGGAAATTTGGTAATATGAATAATATGTCTAAGATGGGCAATAGCAGACGAGGAAGACGTGGTCCTGGTGGTGGACACGGACCATTTTAATAAATTATAAATAAGAAAAAAAACACAGCTTAAAGAGCTGTGTTTTTTTATATCTGGTATAAATGGCTATGTTGTGCACTCAAAACGCTGTTTCATTACCTATAGCACACATTTCAAAACACAACATAGCTCATTTCCCTAGTTTGACATTAAATAAACTTTCATAAATTCATTTAAATCTCCATCGAGAACTCCTTGAGTATCTGATGTCTCATAACCAGTCCTTAAATCTTTAACCATTTTATATGGATGAAGCACATAAGATCTTATCTGTGAACCCCACTCTATCTTCTTTTTCTGTCCCTCTAATATATCTTGCTTCTCTTGTCTTTTTTTAAGTTCTATGTCGTATAAATGGGATTTTAAAATTCGTAAAGCGTTCTGTCTATTATCTAGCTGCGAACGTGATTCTGTATTTTCTACGACGATACCTGATGGTATATGTTTAACCCTAACACCTGTCTCTACTTTATTTACATTCTGACCTCCAGCTCCTGAAGAACGAAATGTATCCCATTCTAGATCCGCTGGATTAATATCTATTTCAATAGTATCATCTACTAATGGATATACGAATACAGAAGAGAAAGTAGTCTGTCTTTTTCCTTGTGCATTGAATGGTGAAATCCTGACTAGTCTATGAACCCCACTTTCAGCTTTCATATAACCAAAAGCATAATCTCCTTCTATCTCTATAGTAGCCGATTTTATTCCTGCATCATCACCATCTAAGACGTGAGAGATGCTCACTTTATAATTGTTTCTCTCACCCCAGCGCATATACATACGCATAAGCATAGCAGACCAATCATTACTTTCGGTTCCTCCAGCTCCAGAATTAATTTTAACTATTGCTCCGAGTTTATCACCTTCTGCTCCAAGCATATTTCGCATTTCTAATTCTTCTATCTTTTCGAGTAATTTTTTATAAGTGGAATTTATATCTTCTTCTAGTGATGCATCTATCTGTCCATTATCATTAGATTCATCTGAAGAAAATTCTAATAGTACATCTAAATCATCTGATAAAGATTTCATAGTATCTACTCCATCTACCCAATATTTTACAGATGATAATTCTTTCAGGAATTTTTCTGCTTCTTTGGGCTCATCCCAGAAATCGGGTTCTGCACTATGTAATTGACCTTCTTTTACTTTTTTTCTTTTTTCATCGATGTCAAAGACACCTCCCCAACGTATCCATACGCTGATGCAGACTTTTGAGCTGCTCTATTGTAACCATATATTTTTATTTTTAAGTAAAAACTTATTCTATCGATTCATTTTTTATAAGTATCTTCATAGCATCTGAAATTTCATCATATGCATAACCTCTACTCATAGCGAATTTAATTAATTTAACAGTTTTTTTCTGTATATCTTCTTCTTTTTCTAATTGTTTCCACTTTCGTTTCAAGACATTATAAAATTTTTCCTCTGCCTTTTTTTCATCAATTTCACTTAATGCATTTTCTATATCTGCTGAATCTATTTTCTTTCCTCTGAGAGCGAAGGTAATCTTATTTCTTCCCCAGCCAGATAATGCAGATTTCTCGCGTGCAAATGCTGCTGCATATCTTTTATCACTAAGATATTTATCTTTATATAATTTTTGTAGAATAATTTCTATTTCGTCTGAGGATAGGTCTTTTTTAGATAATTTATTTTTTATATCTGAGCTACAATATTCTTTTCTACTACATAAAGCTGCCATGCGAGATAGCTGTTTTCTAGCCACGTCACTGAGCTCTGATATGCGATTTTGGATATCCTCGCTAGCTTCTTCCATTGCCTTAACTAATTATTAATTACTTTTTTACCTGCCAACATACCACATGCTGCCATTACATCTTCGCCACGTGAGGCTCGAATAGTAGTAGTAATTCCTAAATTATTGAGTCTTTTTTTAAATAGTTCTATCTTAGCATCTGGACTTGGGCTAAAAGGAGAATCTGGAATCTTATGGAAACGTATCAAGTTAACCCTACATTCAAGGCCTTTTAGAAGTCTATATAAAGCATCAGCATGTTGTTTGGAATCAGTTAATCCATCGAGCATGATATATTCAAAACTAACGCGACGCTGTGCTGTAAAATCGTACTGTCTAATTAATGCTATTACTTGATCTATAGGGAATGCTTTTTGGGCAGGCATTAGGGCTAATCTTTCATCTGAGAAAGGATTATGCAGACTAACAGCCAAGTGGCATTTTGATTCTTCTAAATATCGTTTTAATGTAGGCAATACTCCAATAGTCGAAATGGTAATTCGTTTAGGACTCCATGCAAAACCCCAATCTGATGTCAATATTTCTATCGCACGCATAACATTCTCATAGTTATCAAGAGGTTCGCCCATTCCCATAAAAACTGCATTGGTCAACCTATCGTGTTCGTCTATTTCCATAAATTGAGATATAATCTCACGAGCTGTTAGATTACCATGGTATCCTTGTCGTCCAGTCATACAAAATTTGCAATGCATTTTACATCCTACTTGCGATGATACACATATAGTAGCTCGTTGACGGTCTGGAATCATTACTACTTCTATTCCTCGGGGCATATATTCCACTGGAGCATGAGTAGATTTAATATTGCTTCCTTCTACATTCATAGGAACTTCTTCGTCTGCTATTTTATTTGGTGCTGGTGCTTGTCCATTTGCGAATGCTAAATTTTCATTGTCTGCGCCCCTGAGTAAAACTGGAAATAGATATTTTTTAGTACCATCTTCTGAGATAATCTTATCAACATATTTCACATGGCCCACTTCATATTCTTCTTTAAGAGTTTGCCTGGCGAATTTTGAAATGTTAGTCATTTCATCTATGGTACTGACTTTCTTTTTATATAGCCAATCGCAGATCTGCTTGGCTGCAAACTTTGGAAGTCCAAGTTCATCAGTAATTGCCTTTAATTCAGATGGTGTTTTTCCTAATAAATATTTCATGTGCGAAAGATACAAAAAAATTCGTCGGGATGAGGTGACTCGAACACCCGACCTCCGCGTCCCGAACGCGGCACTCTACCAACTGCGCTACATCCCGATTTTATTTTGACATATGCAAAGGTATAAAATTTTCAGAAAAGAAAGCAACGGCTGGCTCAAATATAGAAAGAAAACTCTTTTTCACTTGGTCAGCATTTATTTTAGTTCCCATAGGAAAAGGTATTTGATGAGAATATGAATATGGAAAATCAACTTCTTTTAACATATCATCTTTTAAAGCTTCTCCTACTGCACTTATCGCTCCTTTAGTTGGTATTACTTTATCTTTTTTCAAAGTAATCATCTTTATACGCCCTACCATCGACTTAAACATATTTTCCCTTTCCGTTTTATGCATATTAGTTGATATTAAACGTCGAAAGGCTATCTCTATGTCATCGTTTTGAAATAACTCTGGACTATAGCCTTCGAAGTCATTATAGAGAAAATGATTTAAATAGAATTCTTTTAAAGAATTAAAGGCTACATTATCCATTATATCTTTAGCGCTGCCATTCATATCTTCGAAAATAGACCCTCCACAGAAAGAGAATAATTTAGTATCAGGTACTACATTAGATGGATTTGACATTAATAGGACCTGAGATATAAAGGTACCAATAGAATATGAAAAGATGTCTATATGTGTATTCTTAGCGAATAAATCATTTTCTCCATTTTCTATTTCTAATAATAGTTGTGTAATATTAAATACGGATTCTCTGCCTGATACATAAAATCTTAATGGACTCTGTGATATTCTTTCACTTAGTGCCATATTACAGAATGTAGAATTTTTAACTAAGCTATTTTCTTCACGTCTTTTATTAGACCATGCCATAGCCCAGCGTGGTTGAATCCAGGTCTGTGGAGTTCTATTCATATGGAATGCTATAGGGAAAAGAATTACTGGACGATTAATATGAAGTGTTAAATATTCTGCCCATGTCAAATATTTCTCCCAAGAGCGTTCGTTTAAGCCATGAAGTAATAATATAGCTTTATCAAATTTATTACTGCTTCTTGGAGTAAAAATAGAATACCTGAAATTTCTATTCTGGGTTATGTCATTATCAGATTCACTACAAAACTCTGTAGTTTTGATTAGCCTGCGCATCTTCATTATATTTTCATGGCCAAGCTTTCCTTCGAAATAAAAAGTCCTGATATCAATAGGTTCATCATCTATCATTGAATTTTTATCCAATGAAAAAAAACTTTTAAGTTTCTTCGTCCTTTCTGCTAATGTCATAGTACTAATTCTTAATTTTGTTGTTAGTAAATAAATAAAATTAAGCCTCTTCTCAAAAAATATGGGTTTATTGAAAATAAACAGGTATAAAGATTCGAAATATGGGGTGAAAACTGCTATATAGTGGTAAATTATGATTACATTCAAAAATTAAGATATAACAAAATATAAATTTATTGCTATTTTTGTAGCATATAATATATAATATATATGGATTTTAAAGATTATAAAATATCTCCAAGCCTCTATAAAAAAAAGAATTTAACCACTTTGGTTATTTTTACAGCTATTTTTTGCCTATTTTTTATATTAACTTATAAACCTTTCAATTCTGACAAATGGTATAATCTTACAAATCATGAATATTATTTCTATTCAGCTATTTTAGTTCTAATAGGAGTTTTAGTTGTAGCATTAAGTCGTATAATTATGTATCGTCATACTCGTAATAATGATATGACTGTCTTAAAATATGGGCTTTGGATTCTAGCTGAGATATTTTTTATGTCTTTCTTCTATACATTAGTAGCTTGCTATTTTGGAGATAGCCGAACATTTGTAGATATTTATAAAGTAGCAGCTAGTAATACCTTGCTAATATTAATAATTCCTTATACTATAATTACTCTTTACATTTTATGGAGAGAAACTAAAACAGTATATTATCCAGGAGATGATAAGACAAGGATAAATAATCCATCTTTTGCCCATGGGACTGCTGAAGTAATTTCATTTAAAGATGAACGTGGAGAACTTCAATTATCTATAAAAAGGTCAGATTTATTTTATATAGAGAGTAGTGATAATTATGTTCAAATATGGCATATGACTAAACATGGTTTATCACATTTTCTTCTGAGAAATTCTTTAAAAAATTTAGAGAAACAATTTGAAGGTAGCAATATATCAAGAGTTCATCGTTCGTTTATCGTAAATTTTGAACAAATAAAAATAGCGCATAAAGAAAAAACTGGACTATTCTTAAACCTAGGTTTAGAAGATAGTCCAGATATTCCTGTATCTAAAACATATGGTGAAAAAGTCACTAAATGGCTTCTTTCATCTGCTGATTAATCTAATTAATAACAATTTCTTCTACCAACTTCCACCAGCACCACCGCCGCCGAAGCTTCCGCCGCCGAAACCTCCACCGAAGCCTCCGCCAAATCCAGATCCTCCACCAAAGCTACCACCTCCGAAACCTCCACGGGATCCATAATTATTGCCTGCTGAAAATATAGAAGATAAAAATAATGCATCCCAGAAACTAAATCTGCGTCTTCCTCCACCCATATTTGTAGGTCCATTATGCTTGGTAAATGATACTATCAGAATAGGGAATACTACGAAAAATAATAAGAAAAGAATGAAAGAACCTAATCCACCACCATTAGTGTTAGACTCTGCATATTCTTTATAATTAATTTCTCCAGCTGCTAATTGTTTTAAAATCTCTATACCATTCACTAAGCCACCATAATAATCATTTGCTCTAAAACGTGGGAGCATAGTCTTTTCTACGATTAACTTAGCTGTAGCATCTGGAATAGCTCCTTCAAGCCCATATCCTACTGCTATAAAAACCTGACCACGAGATTGAGCAGTTTTAGGCTTAATTAAAATAACTATACCATTATCAAATTGTTTATTACCTATTCCCCATTGTTCTCCTATCTCGAAAGCATATTGACTTGGCTGCATACCATCAAGGTCATTAACAGTAACTACTTCGATTCTGTTTGATGTTGAATCTGCAAAAGAGACTAAGATACGTTGTATATTAGCTACTTCTCGAGAAGTAAACATACCGGCAGCATCTACCATAGATATTGCATTCTTAGGCTTTTTCAAAATATCTGCATAAGTCTTAACTGACAAAGCAGAAATTGAAAAAAGTCCTATAAACAGAACACATATTATATTTTTTGTTAAATTTTTCATCTTATTTTCCGAAAGATATTTCATCATTCTGTTCATTAATATCCCCTTGCTGATAAGGGAAAAATTCTTTTAAATTATTACCGACACTAGAAATAGCTTTACAAACTCCTTCAGCTGCATTTCCATTTTTAAAAGCTATTTGTAACTCTGCAATAATATCATCCCAATAATCTTCTGGAACTTTCTCGTTGATACCTTTATCGCCAATGATAGCTATTTTTCGACTTTTCGTCGCTATATAAATTAATACTCCATTTCTAAGAGCTGTTTTATGCATCTTAAGTCTTTTAAAGACTAATGCTGCTCTTATTAAAGGATCTTTACATGTAGGTTCGATATGAACTCTAATCTCTCCTGAAGTATTTAGCTCTGCTTCGACTATAGCATTGACTATAGATTTCTGTTCCTCTTTGCTGAAAAAATGTTTACTTTCCATAACTAAAATTCTACTTTTGGAGCAGTTTTAGCAGCTTCGTCAGCAGAAAAGTATGCTTTCTTTTCAAATCCGAACATATTAGCTATTAGATTTTTAGGAAATTTTCTAATAGAAACATTGTAGGCTTTAGCAGTCGTATTGAATTTTCTTCTTTCTACAGCTATTCTATTTTCAGTTCCTTCTAATTGAGCTTGCAGTTCTAAAAAGTTTTGATTTGCTTTTAAATCAGGATATCTTTCCATAACGACCATTAGTTTTCCAAGTGCAGAACTTAAATCACCTTGTGCATTCTGAAACTTAGATATTTGCTCTGCATTTAAATTTGCAGGGTCAATAGTAATCTGTGAAGCTTTCGCTCTAGCATTAATAACTCCCTCAAGAGTTTCTTTTTCATGAGCTGCATAGCCTTTAACAGTAGAAACTAAGTTAGGGATTAAATCCATTCTTCTTTGATATACATTTTCTACTTGAGACCAAGCAGTTTCGACTCCTTCTTCTTTGGAAACAAATCCATTATATGATCCAATAGACCAAATAGCAATAATAGCTATTACAGCTACTATAATTATACTTCTCCATGCTTTTGAAGAAATATTTTTTCTCTCATTATTTCCCATAATTTTAATATTTATTTAGTTTATTATATTTACTCAGCTTTTCTTACACAACGTACAGATACTAGATATTTATCTTTCTCTGCATTATTAGCTGCGAAATATGATTTTTTATAATATATATATCTATAACTTCCTTTTTCTGAACTAGCTTGAGAAGAAGACCACCATGCTCCATACTCTCCTATTCCCATAAAGGCATCATCTATATCTACGTTATTCATGTCTGCATAGCCTGTTGGTAATGCATTCCATGAAAATGTATTTTCTAATGTATTTTCTATACTATACTCCCAGAAATCTTCATTATTTAACTGAGCTTGAGTAGAGGATAAACTACCAAGGCCTAACCACTCATCATTATAATCAAGAGCTACTCCATCATTTACAGCCTTAGCAAAATCTTCCCAATCTTCATTAGTCGGAACAGACCAGCCTTCTGGACAAACGCCTTGAGGGCCTTCTCCTAAGCCATTAGCTGTTTGACCACCCGTAGCATCATTCCAAGAATATAATTGTCCTATTATTTTACCTAAAGCATCTAATTTATAATAAGGATATCCTTTCTCTGCATATTTTAAATTTTCTACAAACCAATCAAGATTTCCGATTTTAGTATAATGATATACATTATTATCTCGTGTATCCGTAATAGTTGTTTGAGGAAAAGTTAAATCAGTTAATGAACTTTCTACACTAATTATCTTTACATAATTTGTACTATAGGCATCATAATAACCATCTGCAGATGCTATCGTAGTTAATGAAAAATTACAAGCTGTGTCAGGTATATTAATAAATCTATTTGTATCTGTTCCGGTAATAGTATCCGTATAAACATCATATACCGAATATGTTTTATATTCAAGGTTTTCAGGGTCAGTAATTCCTGAAATTATCATTTCATGTACAGATCCTGGCTCTACATATTCAGGGAAAGAAGTAACCAAACTTCCTGTCATAGATAAGGAATCGTCATCATCATCTTTATTACATGACGAGAAACACATTCCTAAAGATAAAAGTATAGTTATTCCGAGAAAAATTCTTTTATTCATTTTATTTATATTTAAGACAAAGATAGATATTTTTTTTTACATTTGTATATGTAAAAACTGTACCAGAAATCATTATATCTCTATATAATTTTACCCAAGTTAAAAAAATGAAAATAATCATAAAAGCATCTATAATCTTATTATCCATACTACTTACTTTTTCATGCAATAAAAGTGATGGTCAATACTATGAGATAAAAGGTTACTCCCAAGGAGGTACTTATCATATAATTTATAATGAAGTAGATAGTTCTTCTAAAAAGATATCAGAATCTCCTGAGCAAATTCATAAGCTAATAGAAAAGAAATTACAGGATTGCGATTTCGCATTTTCTGGCTATAATAAAGCATCACTTCTCACCCAAATTAATGACAATAAAACTACTAAAGTTAACGCCATTTTTGAAGATATTTTCAATCAATCAAAAGAAGTCTACGATGAGACAAAAGGACATTTTGATCCATCTGCGGCACCTTTATTCAATGTATGGGGCTTCGGATTTTCTAACGAGCAAAATGTCTCACAAGCAATGATAGATAGTATAGAAAATTTTGTAGGAATGGATAAGGCTGAAATCGTCAATGGTCATATTATTAAAAATGATTCTCGCTTTCAACTAAACTTCAATGCCATAGCTCAAGGATATACATGTGACTATATAGGATTAGCCCTAGATTCATTAGGTATAAAAGACTATCTGGTAGAGGTAGGTATGGAGATTTTATGCAAAGGAAAAAATGCATCAGATAAAGATTGGAATATCGGAGTTGATGCTCCCATTGACTCCAACATGCAAGCTGGAGCAGAACTACAAAATGTTATCGACATAACAGACTGTGGAATAGTTACTTCTGGAAATTACAGAAAATTCAGAATGATAGATGGTAAAAAATATGCTCACACTATCGACCCAACAACCGGCTATCCCGTCAGACATAACCTTTTAAGTGCGACAGTAGTAGCTAAAACATCAGCCTTGGCAGATGCATATGCCACATATTGCATGGTAATAGGACTAGAAAAGTCAAAAACATTTTTAAACTCAAGAACTGACTTAGAAGGCTACCTTATTTATGATAAAGACGGAGAATTCAAAACCTATTTTACAAAAGGACTTTCTACTAAAATTAAATAAAAAACGACTACTTAACCTTATACTATTTCAATGAAAAGGCCTAAATTTCTTGAGATGAGAAGAGCAGAAGCTTTAATCTTTATGATATGCTTCATCTTCATTTTTGGATATATAGCACATAAAATGGGGACATCTCATTTTATTAGCACTATGATGAATACATCATACAAGTTATTAATGGATACGGCATTCTATATCATGAGTATAACCATACTCTCAGGTGCATTAGGAAAACTTTTAATAGAATTTGGAGTAGTAAGGCTTATAGAAAAAATTCTTGAGCCTCTTATGAAACCCCTATATCACCTTCCTGGTGTAGCCTCCCTTGGAGCTTTAATGACATTTTTATCAGATAATCCAGCTATTATCAGCCTATCGAACGATAGAAATTTTAGTAAATATTTTAAAAAATATCAACTCGTATCTCTTACAAATTTTGGTACTGCATTCGGCATGGGACTAGTTGTTATAGCTTTTATGACAGGAATAGGCTATGGCAAAGCATCACTTGTCGGACTACTTGGAGCTGTAGTAGGTAGTATAATATCCACTCGATTTATGCAATACTTAGTTATTCGCAAATATCCTGCATTCAAAAACGAAGAAGTCGCCGACAATGGTAACGAATCAAAAATTTCCTTTAAATCAGAAGGTGGAATATTTATACGTTTCACAGATGCATTACTAGATGGAGGCAAATCTGGAGTCACCCTTGGTCTTCAAGTCATCCCGGGCATTCTACTCGTATCCTCATTCGTTATGATACTAACATTTGGACCTGGCGAGTCGGGGCAATATACAGGTGCTGCATATGAGGGAGTCGGTTTATTACCAGAACTAGCAGCTAAAGCTAACGGAGTATTTTCGTTTCTTTTTGGATTCTCTAACCCAGAACTTACAGCCTTCCCTATCACAGCACTTGGAGCAGTCGGAGCAGCATTAGGTCTTGTACCTAAAATGCAAGCAGAAGGTCTTATAGACGGCAATGCTATAGCTGTTTTTACTGCCATGGGAATGTGTTGGAGTGGTTACCTAAGCACACATACAGCTATGCTAGACAGTCTTGGATATAGAGGATTAACATCTAGGGCAATAGCAGCACACACCCTTGGGGGCATAGCAGCGGGCATATCAGCGCATTGGTTCTATGTACTAGCAAGCATGCTAATCGCTTTATAAAAAGCTATATATATTCAATATATATAACATAAAAAAGCTATTCCAAAAAGGAATAGCTTTTATAATTTGTAAAAGTGATCTACTAAAATAAACCTTATTTATTAGTTCTACTTTTGTATCTTTGGTAGAATTTATCAACACGACCTGCAGTATCGACAAGTTTCATCTTACCAGTATAGAATGGATGAGATGTGTTAGAAATCTCGACTTTGACTACTGGGTAAGTAACACCTTCGACATCAATAGTCTCCTTAGTCCTTGCACATGAACGTGTGATAAACACAACATCGTTTGACATATCCTTGAAAGCTACAAGACGGTAGTTTTCGGGATGAATTCCTTTTTTCATTTTCTTTTTCTTTATTATTTGAGCGCCAAAATTAATCAATTTTTATTTAGTACCCAAATCTTTATTAATATATTACATAAAAAAAATTAAATAATCGTCTTTATTCTCCACAGATTATCATCATAAAGCATAAATCTTTTAGCTTTCCGAATCCATTTCTGCTCATCTACCTTAATATGCTCTTTTATTACTGCCCAATCATCATGGCTTTCTTTTTCTGACATATTTAAATCATCTGCCTGGTTTAAATAATGCAGCAACACATCATCACCTATTAAAAATTTAAATCTATCATTACTTATCAAAGATTTATTCTCATCTCGCAATACATTTTGCAACTCCTTTATCACTCTTATAGAGTGAGCCATAGAATGATATGTATCACCAGGATTAGGTAAAAATTGAAATCCATAGCACACTGCACCTGCGAATAAACCATACCTGGGAATAAAACAAGTAGGTCTTATAAATACACCAGGATCATACAAACGCTGAGCCATATCATCCAAAGGCATATTTAGATAATCAGGAGAGCCAATAAACTCATAAGGACGATTAGTACCTATACCTACAGATATATTTAATCCATTAAATAAAAAAATACCACTTAAAAATGTAGAAGTAAATAAACCAGACACATCAGTAAGAGAAGGAATACTCCAAGGCATCAAATATTTCGTAGATTTAGAACTAAAATATGAAATAATATGTAATGGAAATTTAGCACTTGTCTCCGAATAAAAGAAATTAGCTAACTCTCCAAAAGTTAAACCATGACGATTCAAGACCTCTGGAACACCATTAACAGATGCATATTCAGGCTGAAGCATAGTACCACCAACCTGACGGCCTGTTGGATTCTCTCTATCTACTACATAAACAGAAATATCAATACTGTTATCATTAAGAGTTTCAAACAAATTAAACAATAGAAATTCATATTCACAATATCTCACGCCGGAATCTTGAACTTCTATAACCATAGCATCGATTTCTTTGAGATCCTCAACTAAATCAGAAAACTTCACATCTATTGACCTCCTCAATATAGAAACATCATTTCCATTCATAGCGATAACATCACTATCCTTAGGCATTCTTTTCCAAATAGGATCACCCTTCCAAAAAATCTTCTTAAGATTTCCTCTTTCTGACAATATCTCGAACAAATACTTTCCTGACTCAGGATCCCAAGCAGATTGATCACAAAACACCCCTACTCGTCCTTTATGAAGAACGACATCCTCTTGTTCAATTAAACTCGTAGTTCTAAATGAAAACATATTATATTCTTTTACCTTTATTTCTTCATAATTCTATCTGCTATCATTTTTACATGAGCAGCTAGTTCTTCCGCTTGTTCTTTAGTCTTAGCTTCTGAAATTATACGTATAATAGGCTCAGTATTCGATTTACGAAGATGAACCCACATTTTCTCTTTATCAAAATCAACTCTCACACCATCGATATCAGTAATTCTTTGATCTTTAAATTCATTTTTAAAGGCCAATAACATATCATCAATCATCTTAGTATCAGAAAGTTCTATTCTATTCTTAGAAATAACATACTGAGGATAAGTAGCTTTAAGTTCAGAAACTTTCATTTTCTTATGAGCTAAATGAGAAAGGAAAAGAGCTACACCGATCAATGCATCACGTCCATAATGAAGTTCTGGGAAAATCACCCCTCCATTACCTTCTCCGCCTATTACAGCACCTACCCTGCGCATCTGAGTCGTAACATTAACCTCACCAACTGCAGCTGAAGTATAAGTACAGCCATGAGCCTCAGTAACATCCTTCAAAGCACGAGAAGAAGACAAATTAGAAACAGTAGAGCCTTTTTTATGTGACAACACATAATCTGCTACAGCTACTAAAGTATATTCTTCCACGAAAGGAGTACCATCCTCACATATAAAAACTAAACGATCCACGTCAGGATCTACAGACACACCTAAATCAGCTTTATTAGAAACGACTGCATCAGAAAGACCGACTAAATTTATAGCCAAAGGTTCTGGATTATGTGCAAAATCGCCAGTTGGTTCACAGTTTAATTTAACACACTCCACACCAAGAGCTTCGAAAAGTTTAGGCATTACGATACCTCCTACACTATTTATAGCATCGATCACCACTTTAAAATGAGCATTACGAATAGAAGGAAGGTCCACTAACTCATTATTAATAACAGCATCTATATGTTTCTGAGTATAATCCGTATGAGATATATGTCCCAAAGAATCTACATCTGCGAAAAGAAATTCTTCTTTATCTACTATATCTAATAAATCAGCAGCCTGTTCAGCAGAGAAGAACTCTCCAAGAGAGTTCAAAAGTTTAAGAGCATTCCACTGTTTAGGATTATGTGATGCAGTCAAAATAATTCCACCATCAGCTTTTTCAAAAACTACAGCCATTTCTGTCGTAGGTGTTGTAGCTAAACCAATATTTACTACATCTACGCCACAAGCTATTAAAGTACCACAAACTAGAGAATCTACCATCTCTCCAGAAATCCTCGCATCACGTCCTACGACCACTTTTTTAGTAGTATTTTTTCCATCTCTACTAAGCATAACTGCATACGCAGCCGTGAATTTCACTATATCAATAGGTGTTAAAGAATTCCCAAGATCACCACCTATAGTTCCTCTGATTCCTGAAATCGATTTTATTAACGACATTAATTTAAAATTTAAATTTATATTATACTTCTATTTCTAGAATTTTTATATTACTCTCATTTCATCTACTGAGATCCAGCCCTGCCTGCCATCTTCAAGTTCAACACGCGTCCAATTACCCAAATCTTCGATAATCTCCACCTTCGTTCCTTCATGAATAACGAACAAACTAGTACTTCCTGCACTAGGTGAACTTTTTACTGCTGACACTGGATTAACGATAATAGCCTCTGACTCACTATTAATTTTATTTTTCAAACTATAAGAAAATGAAAAACATATAATAGAGAAAACTAAAAATACTATCGCTAAAGAAAAATACCATTTTCTAACAGCTAAACGACGGCCATAACGCATTTCCAAAAGGAATAATAAAGTCAATACCAATAAAGTCAAACATAAATAGGCCCATGAATTAGATGACATTTTATCTCTCACAGTCTTCATCCACGTCACTAATACGAAATCCGGCACTTTTTCTATTTTATCTAAAGTAGTATTCTTAGCCAACAAAAGATTATTTCTCGCATCCTCGAAAGAAGGATCATACTTCAAAGCTCGCTCATAATACAAAATAGCATATGCATTATAATCATTCATTTTAAAATAAGCATTGCCAATATTATAATACAAATCAGCACTCTTATAACCTTTCTTTTCAAGACTAGAAAACATCACCAATGCTGTTTTATAATCACCATCAGTATAAACTTTCACTGCTTGATTCCAAAGAGAATCAGCATTCATATCTAAGGCAATAGAGTCCTTGTTGAAAGATTCTACGGGCATTCTCTGTGCAGTACTAATGGTTAATGAAGAATCATCACCAGAAGAAGGAAATACTACATCGATTAATATATAACCGATTAATATACACCCAACTATTATTCCTATAATATTTATTATTTTTTTCATAACTAACTTTCTATTTCAGATATAATATTAATAGCTTGATTATAATGATTTTCCATAGCTGTATAGCCACTTGCTGGAGCATAACGAGCGAACTCGCACGCATCTAACAGAGCATTCAAATCATCAATAACTTTCTTCTCAACACCTTGTGTCAGAAGTATATCCTCCACATTTTCACGATTTAAATCAGCCATTTTTATAGCTAACTTATCAGAAAGATATCCTAAAATAGCTTTATGTAGCTCCTCATAAAAAGCAGAATAAAGTTTTTGTTTCAATAATACCTGGGCTTTCTTCAATCTCAATTTAGCCATCTTCTT
>Ga0172377_10001306_pt1 | contig 24923 bp, 22 predicted proteins | sample Pumphouse3metaG_FD_119749 | JGI IMG/M metagenome (GOLD analysis project Ga0172377, IMG submission 119749) | Leachate microbial communities from a municipal landfill in Southern Ontario, Canada - Pumphouse #3 metaG | ecosystem: Engineered > Solid waste > Landfill > Unclassified | place: Canada... | reverse complement strand
TGTAATCACGATCTTCCCCCCTCCTTGAAAGACTCCAGGTGGGGGTTTCTAACCCCCACGCCACGAGACTGCCACCTGGGTCAAGACTCTTTCCTGGCCTTTGAAGGCCAGGCACCCGCAGCTATATTGGTGTATTCTCTATAGAAGGATCAGGGTGTCGTCCTTCATTACATTCCGGACTCGCTCTATCTGAAATAGTTTAGCTACGGCATTTTTTAGGGTATTTTGAGATTGGATTCCTGTCGTCAAACTCCATTCATAATAGGCTGCGATGTGTTATGAACCTTCTCAACCTCCTAAACCCTCTCATCCTCCTAAACCGTCTACGCCTCCTTCCAAAGAAATCCGGTAAATCTGCCCGATCCAGCCAATCTGCGTGACTATCAAAACTGCCGTGCTGCATAGGGTTCCTCTGTTTAAACTCTCATTTTTGGTTTATGAATGACTTGTAGTTTGTTTGGATAAAGGAAGATCAAGGCGGATCTGAAGCATAGCGCCCCGATCAAAAATGAAAGTCAAAACAGGTGCGAGGATGGTTTTGAGCTTAAAACGACCTTTCTTGCTTTGGCCTTCTGGCTTTGCTCACACTTTATCTTCTTGTCAGCAAAATGGTTTTGAAATCACTTGGGTCGTTTTTGGGTTAAAACAAAGCTCAGCCATCCCAGCAGTCCTATCTGAAATGCCGTGCCGATGGCACTCATTAGGGTATGTGGTTGTCGGAGATTGCTATCTGAACTATCGTAGCTACGGCACTCTTTAGGGTGTGCAATTGTTTGGGTTGCTATCTGAGATACCATGCCTACGGCATTTTTCAGGGTATTTTGTTATTGGATTTCTGTTGCAGAGCTATATCCAAACGATCGAATATGTGCGACACTGTCGCAAAATTGAGCTGATCACATGTTGTATCGATTATCCGAATCAAAGACCTGCTACCCAGAGAGTTCTATATAGGCTCCGCTGTGGCATGAACCTTCTAAACCCTCTCAACTTTCTCAACTTTCTAAACCATCTAAACCCTCCTTACAAAGGAATCCGGTAAATCCGCCCGATCCAGCCAATCCGCGTAACTATTTAAAGCGCAGGGTTGGATAGCAGCACACTGCTCAATTCCCATCATTTCAGCTCTTTATCCACGCTCTTCAGCTTTTTTGATTGACAAAAAAGCCCATGTGCAGGTTCATGCTCTGATTGAGATAAAACATAAAATAAACTAAGTTTCGGATTTGTGTTTAATGCAGTTACGCATAATATTTGAATCCGGTTCAGCGAAAACAGAGCCAAAGGAGAAGAGAAATGGCTGTACCCAAAAGAAAGACATCGAAGACCAGAAGAGATAAGCGTAGAACTCACGACGCCCTCACGCCTCCGAGCTACAGCACTTGCCAGAAATGTGGTGAGCCCACCCGTTCACATCATATATGTGAAAATTGTGGCAGCTACAATGGCAGACAGATCATCGCAGTAAAGGAATAAATTTGCGCATAGCGCTGGATGCCTTTGGTAGTGACAGTGCGCCGTACCCAGAGATAGAGGGTGCTGTGCAGGCTATCAAAGAAGACCTGTGCCGTGAAGTGATTTTGGTGGGAGACGAAGAGATTCTCTCCCTCCAGCTCAGCAAATACTTTTACGATCCTGCCCGCATCAGCATCGTGCATGCTTCCCAGCGCATAGAGATGGGCGATAGTGCTGCGGCTTCTGTGCGCAGCAAGCGTGATTCATCCATGGTCCGGGCCATCGCTTTGCACAAAGAAGGCAGAGCGGATGTAGCTATATCTGCGGGCAATACCGGAGCCATGATGAGTGCGTCTTTGATCACTCTGGGACGCATGAAAAATGTGCTCAGACCTGCCATTGCGGCTGTTTTCCCCACCCAAATAGGTCATGAGATCATTTTGGATATAGGGGCCAATGTGGATTGTAACGCCCAGAATTTGATGCAATTTGCCGTGATGGGCTCCAAGTACTATGAATTCTTTTTCAAGGTGGAAAACCCCAAAGTGAGCCTGCTCAACGTAGGTGAAGAAAGTGCCAAGGGCAATACTATGTCCAAAGAATCGTATCGCCTGATGTCCGAGAGCAAGGATATCAATTTTATCGGGAATATTGAAGGCAAAGACGTGCTCAGCGGCATCACAGATGTGATAGTCTGCGACGGCTTTGTGGGCAATGTGATGCTCAAGACCATCGAGGGAGTGGGGTTTTCGATCTTTGAAATCCTCAAAGAACAGATCAATAAAGACTGGATCGCAAAATTGGGAGCCATGCTCTCCTATCCGGTATATAGCTATATCAAAAAGAAACTGGACCACACCGAATATGGCGGTGCACTTTTGGTGGGGCTGAATGGCATATCCGTGGTTTCGCACGGACGCAGCAATGCCAAGGCGATCAAAAATGCCATCCGCTTTGCCGCGCGCATAGCGGAATCCGGGTTTGTGGAAAATACAAGAGATTATTTTGAGAGGTTGTAATGGGAAACTATTTTGCTAAATTCTCTGCCTTCGGGAGCTTTGCCCCTGCCAGGATTCTGACTAATAAGGATCTGGAAAAAATGGTGGATACTTCCGATGAATGGATACGTAGCCGCACCGGTATGGTGGAACGCCATATCGCCAGTAAAGAGGAAGCAGCCAGTGATCTGGCCTATCAAGCAGCGCTAAACGCAATCGAGGCCTCCGATGTAAAGTATAAAGACATCGATATGATAGTGGTAGCCACGATCTCTGGAGACCATCCCTTCCCTTCCACAGCTTGCCTTTTGCAACACAAACTGGGTTTGAAAAATGTACCCGCTTTTGACGTCTCTGCAGGCTGTACAGGATTCATCTATGCCTGCGATGTAGCCAGACAATATGTGGAAAATGGTGGCGCAAGCAACGTTCTGGCGGTGGGTGTGGAAATTCTGACCAAGATTACAAATTGGACAGACCGCAATACTTGCGTGCTCTTTGGAGACGCAGCCGGTGCTGCAGTGATCTCCAGAGCAGAGCCCACCGATATTTCCCGAATCATAGATATCAAGCTCGATGCCGATGGCAGTATGGGAGATTATCTGATCCAGATGGCGGGAGGTTCCCGCTTGCCAGCCAGCCATGAAACCGTGGATGCGAATCAGCATACCGTATATATGGAAGGCAATCGAATTTTCAAAAGCGCGGTCAAGAGTATGTATGCTTCTTCAGACGAACTGCTGAGGCGCAACAATCTCACTTCAGCCGATGTGGATTGGGTGATACCCCATCAAGCCAATCTCAGGATCATCGAAGCTCTGGCAGACAAGATGAAAGTGCCGATCAACAAAGTGATTATCAATATCCAAAAATACGGCAATACCTCCTCGGCTACAGTTCCTCTGGCCACCGATGAAGCGATTCGCAGCAAGAAGATCCGCAGGGGTGACATTCTCTTGCTCACTTCTTTTGGCGCAGGACTCACCTGGGGCAGCGTCTTAGCCCGGTATTAGAGGAATCAAGATGAAGATAGCTTTTGTGTTTCCCGGCCAGGGTGCCCAATATGTGGGCATGGCTCAAGACTATATCGATCAAGATCCCATCGCCAAGCAGAGCTTGCTGGATTTTGACGTCGCACATGGTACCCAGCTTTATAGGGCAATGCTTGAAGGGCCGGAAGAGCTGCTCAAGCAAACCTCTCTCACCCAACCTGCGATCCTCTTTCACAGCATCTGTGCACTACGCAAATTTCAAGAACAGTATAAGGTAATGCCGGACTTTGTAGCCGGACACTCTTTGGGAGAATTCTCCGCTTTGGTAGCCTCCGGTATATTGAATCTGGAAGACGCCATGCACATCGTGCACAAACGCGGTGAGTATATGACTCAGGCTGTGGGGGATATCCCCTTTGCCATGGCTGCGGTGATTGGCCTGGATGCGGATAGTGTTACCGCTGTCTGCCAGGAGATTAGCAAGCAGGCTCTGGTGCAGGCGGTGAATTATAATACCCCGATGCAGACGGTGATTTCCGGCACAGCAGAAGGGGTGAGATTGGCCTCCGAGCTGGCCAGGGCCAAAGGCGCCAAAAGAGCGATCCCACTGGTGGTGGGAGGTCCTTTCCATACACCTTTGGTGGAAAAAGCCAGCGGCTGGTTGATCGAAGAAATGAGCAAATTCAGCTTCCATCAGGGGCAGATCCCGGTGGTCTCAAATCTGGATGCCCAGCCCAGCCTGGATGGCGATGTTGCCAGGGATAAACTCGGCAGACAAATCATCTCCGCTGTGCAGTGGGTGGAATCTGTGCGCTTTATGATTAGCTCCGGTGTGACCCACTTTATCGAGTTTGGTCCCCAGAAGGTTTTGAGCGGGATGATAAAGAATATTGACAAAGAAGTGCAGATTTATTCTATTGACCGCATAGTGGATATTGCTGAGTTGAAAGAGGTTCTGAACTGAATGAGGTTCAGCGCAGCAACCTAAGATATTAAAATAAGGAATAGATAATGCACGAACTTACAAAAAAGATAGTAGTGATTACCGGCAGTGCCCGAGGCATTGGCTACGCCATTGCAGAGCATTTTGTCTTTGCGCAGGCCACGGTGATCGTGATCGACCTAAACTCTGAACTGGTGGACAAAGCCGTTCAAAGCCTGAAAGCCCAAGGCGGCAAAGCCTTTGGTTATGTCGGCAACGTGACCGATGGCAAGGCGATCGAAGAGCTTTTTGCCCGGATCGTAAAAGAACATGGCGCTATCGACACCTTGATCAACAACGCCGGCGTCACCCGGGACAATCTCGTGCTGCGCATGAAAGAAGAAGAGTGGCAGCTCGTGATGGACATCAATCTCAAAGGCAGCTTTATCTGCACCCAGAAAGTTTTTAAACATATGATGAAAGCCCGTCAGGGCAGCATCATCAACATAGCCAGCGTGATCGGATTGATGGGCAATGCCGGTCAGGCAAATTACGCTGCTTCCAAAGGTGGCATGATCGCCTTTACCAAGAGCTGTGCCAAGGAATTTGCCAGCCGCAATGTAAGAGTAAACGCCGTGGCTCCCGGTTTTATCGAAACCGAAATGACCGCTGCCCTCAGTGATGAGGTGCGCGCCAGCTACGCCAAAGCCATTCCTTTGGGGAAAATGGGCAGTCCTGCTGAAATAGCCAAGCTTTGCCTGTTTCTTGCCAGCGAAGACAGCTCATATATCACCGGCCAGACCATCGCTGTAGATGGCGGCCTCACCATGCATTGATTATATTATACCCAAATAAAAAAGAGAAAATCTCTTCAGTAACATAGGAGGAACAATGGATATTGAAGCAAAAGTAAAACAGATCGTAATGGATAAGCTGGGCGTAGAAGAAGCTCAGATCGTTCCTGAAGCAAACTTCATCGAAGACTTGCGTGCCGATTCTCTGGATACGGTAGAACTGGTAATGGCGTTTGAAGATGAATTTGGTCTGACCATTCCTGATGAAGATCAGGATAAACTTCGTACCGTTGGCCAAGCCATCGATTATCTGAAAGAAAAACTCGGCTAATCGAGAACCACCCCGGAATCAATCCTGATATCATTAATTATCAGGATTGGTTCCATTATAGATCTTTCTGCTTCTGGCCATGCAATCGCCGCTGAAAGAGCTGCGCCTGGCTGCGGCAGAGTCTAAAAATACGAGGTATATATGACAAAAAGAAGAGTCGTGATAACCGGCTATGGCGCCATTACTCCGGTGGGACACAATGTGTCTCAGACCTGGCAAAGCCTGATCAGTGGGGTAAACGGTGTGGGCATGATTACTCACTTTGACACCTTTAACCTTCCGGTGCGGATAGCCGCGGAGGTAAAGAACTACAAAGCTGAAGACTATTTTGACCACAAAGAAGCCCGCAAGATGGACCTTTATACCCAATTTGCCATGATCGCGGCCCGGGAAGCTGTGCAGCATGCTGGCCTTGTTCCTGGGAATTTTGATCCGGATCGCACCGGGGTGATTACCGGAGCTGGCATTGGCGGAATCCAAACTTTTGAAGAAGAATGCGTGAAGTGTCACACGGCCGGACCTCGCCGCATCAGTCCGTTTTTTATCCCTAAAATGATCGGCAATATCGCAGCGGCCCACATCAGCATCGAACACAATTTTAAGGGCATCAATTTTAACGTGATGAGTGCCTGTGCCAGTGCAAATCATGCTCTGGGCACAGCCTTGCGCTCCATCCAATACGGTGATGCCGATATCGTGATCTCAGGCGGCACGGAAGCAGCGGTGACCCCTCTGGCCGTGGGAGGATTTTCCTCCATGCGCGCCCTTTCTACCCGCAATGACGATCCCGCCACAGCTTCCCGTCCCTTTGACAAAGAACGCGATGGTTTTGTGATGAGTGAAGGCGCAGGAATCCTGGTGCTGGAAGAGCTGGAACATGCCAAAGCCAGAGGTGCCAAGATCTATGCCGAGCTCGCGGGCTACGGTGCCTGTTCAGACGCCTATCACATCACCGCTCCCACGGAAGATGGGGAAGGCAGTGCACGGGCGATACTGGTGGCCATCAGAGATGCTGGCCTCACTCCGGACGATATCGATTATGTGAATGCTCATGGCACTTCCACTCCGCTCAATGACAAAGGCGAGACCCAATCCATCAAAACAGCCTTTGGTGCCCGAGCCTATAAAATGAAGATAAATTCCACCAAATCCATGGTGGGACACATGCTGGGCGCAGCCGCTGGCATCGAAGCCATAGTCTGCATCAAGAGTATCGAGACCGGCATTATCCATCCTACCATGAACCTCACAAATCCCGATCCAGATTGTGATTTGGATTATATCACCCAAGGTGCGGTGCAGCAAGAGATCAATGCTGCCCTTTCAAATTCACTGGGTTTTGGTGGACACAATAGCGCGATAATTATCATCCGCTACAAAGATTAAACAACGAAGCTATGAACTCCCACTGCTGGCCTCATCACCGGTGGGAGTCCAGAGCTCAAGTATGAGCAAGAACTTGAAGAAAATCATCACTCAGATCCTGGAATACTTTAACGGCAGCCGCATGCCTGAGGCTTATCCCAAATGGGAAAAGAGCCTTGTCAATTTCCAAAAACGTTTTGATTACAATTTCCGTGATCTCACTCTGCTCAAGGCTGCTCTCACCCACAAATCCTATTTGCACCGGAATTTTTACGATCACAAGCTTCCTTCTCCCTTTGAGCGCATGGAGTTTTTGGGTGATAGCATTCTGGGCTTTGTGGTGGCCAAAGAGCTTTTCAGCCGGCATCCAGACGAGCAGGAAGGCAAGCTTTCCAAGTTGAAATCCAAGATTGTCTCCGAAACCTATCTCACCTTGAAGGCAAACAATCTGGAGCTGGGCAAATACCTGCTCTTAAGCCCGGAAGAGGCCGCCTCCAAAGGTGCCGAAAAGCCCTCTATTCTCTCGGATAGCGTGGAAGCTCTGATCTGTGCGATCTACCTGGATAGCGGCATCGCAGCGGCCACCAGGTTCGTCAAAAACCACATCCTGGTGGATTATGAGCAGACTGTGACGCGGGATGAGCTGGTAAATTACAAATCCATTTTGCAGGAATATTTACAGGGACACAATCAGGAACCTCCTTTATATGTCACTGTGGGCGAAGAGGGTCCAGAGCATCAGAAGCTCTTTACCGTGGAGGTCCGCATTGGCAACAAAATCAACAGCACCGGCAAGGGGAATACCAAGAAAACCGCCCATCAGGAAGCCGCCAAAGCTGCGTGTCAGAAATTGGGTATATAAAGAGGGCGTGATTTAGTTAGACAGAGCGGGGAGGCTTGTTGCCCAGTTCCATGTAGATGATCCGCTTGATTTCCATGATCATAGTTTCCGGCATAATGGGCTTGTTCAGGATGTGTTTGATGCCCGCTCTTTCCACCTTATTTTGCAGATTCAAATCCAGAAATCCCGTATAGAGAACTATCGGCAGCTCCTTGATGTCTTTGATCTTGCTGCCCAATTTGATGCCATTCAGCTCTGGCATATTGATATCCGCGATGATCAGATCATAAGCTGTGGGGTCTTTTTTGTAAGCGGCCAGAGCCTGCAGGGATTTTGTAAAGGCAGCCACCGTGTATCCCGCATCTTGCAAGGCTTCACGGAAGATATCCGCCAGGGCGGGCTCATCGTCCACGATCATCAATCTGGCAGGGATAAAGGGGGCATCTTCTGGCTTTTGGGGCTTGATTTTCTTGATGGGATTTTCGTTGATGGGCAGATAGACATTTACATTCGTGCCTTCGGCGAGCACGCTGCGCAGTGAGATAAAGCCTTGGTATCCGGTGATGATGCCGTGCACGATCGAAAGTCCCAGGCCGGTGCCTTCGCCAGAGGATTTTGTGCTGAAATAGGGATCAAAGATCCGGCTGATGATCTCGGGGGCAATGCCGCAGCCAGTATCGCTTACAGACAGATGCAGATATTTGCTTTTGGCATTGATTTGCGGGGAGAGTCCCAGCAGCTTGTAGCCCTGGATCTCGCCCAGCTCGATGCCCAGCACTCCTCCATCGGTGCGCATGGCGTGGTAGGCATTGGTGGAAAGATTGATCAGCACCTGTTGCAATTCCGTATAATCTGCGGTGGCGTAAGCCTCACTGTGGATTTTAGTTTCGATCATGATATCGGAGGGTAGCAAAGCCCTGATCATGGGCAGGGATTCTTCTATGATGTCTTTCAGGCAGAGGTCTTCCATATCCTGTTCACTCTGCCGGCTGAAGGTGAGGATCTTGCCGATCAGGCTTTTGGCGCGCAGGCAGGCTTGCAGTGCTGCCGCCAGATCGTGATCTGCTGCTTTGGGCTGCTCGATCTTCCCCGAAGCCAGGGCTATATACCCTGCGATGATGGTGATGATGTTATTAAAATCATGTGCGATGCCTCCGGCCAGGGTGCCTATGGATTCCATTTTTTGGGATTGCCGTAGCTGCTGCTCCAGGTTCCGGATATCCGAGATATCTCTGGTTACGAAGATAAACCGGCTGGGCTGGCCCTCGTTATCCAAAATCACGGAGGCACTGAGGAGTCCGGGAAAGCCTTTGCCTTCTTTCAGTTCGAGATGGATATCACGGTTCTTTACATAGCTGCCTTTTTTCAGATCACTAAAGATCTCGTGAATCTGGTTCTGTGCTTTTTTCCGGATCAGGCTATCTATATTGGGGCGAAAAGCCAGGAAGGCCTCCCGATCTGGGATTTGCAGCAAGTCCAAGGTCTCGTTATTTACATCTATAATGCTGCCATCCAGCTCGGTTACTATGATGGATTCCGGTGAGGTGAGCAGTATCTTGCGGGTCTGCTCCTGCAATTCCCTCAGGCTTTCTTCCGAGGCTTTGCGCTGCTGGATCTCCTTGATCAGCTCTTCTTTTTGGGCAAAGAAGCGTTCAATCAATTGCGCTACATCCGCAAACTCATTATTCCCTTGGGTCAGGTCTTTGATGGGATGAGGAATATCCTCTTTCAGGCTCTGCGAGATCAGGTTCAGGGGGGTGGCGATCCATTGCTGGATCAGGAAAAACTGCATCAGCAGGAAGACAAAGATAAAGCCCATAGTGCCAAAGAGGATGAGATTACCCAGATTGCGCAATTGGATCAAATAGGGGTTTGAGCTATAAAAGACCAGCCAGGCCACGGCACTGCGCTCTGGCCCCAGCAAGGGGCGGGTGATCTTGGTATTATACTGCTCTTCATCCTTGCTCTGTTTTGGTTCATCTTCGCTGATGCGGATATCATAGTTCAGGGCTGTAGCCAAATTGGAGAGAAAGCCATAATCCCAGGCTTGGGCCATGAGCAGGTAGCCAGCAGGTGGTCTGTGGTGCAAAGGATCATCCGGGCGGTAAATGCCGGACAGGGTGCAGGACAAGACCTGGTGATTGAAATCGTAAAAGAAACTGCCAGTTTTGCTTTTGGCCAGGGAATCCAGATAGCTGGACTCCAGACGAAGCGAGGCCAGGCCGGGATAGCTTTCACCGGCTACAGCAAAGAGGCTTTTGCCTTTGAGATCGTAAATTTGCAGCAAAGAATAGTTCAGGTTTGAGCTGAGGTTTTGCAGCTTGCTTTTGGCCAGGCTCGAACTTGGATCTTGCACATAGCTCAGGACTTCAGCGCAAGAGGCGTAATCCCGGGTTTGAGCCATCTGTGCTTCATTTTTGATCTGCAAGACGCTGTCTATGGTGATCCTGCGCTGAGCCAGGTCCGCTTCCCTATACACGCGCATCTCCTCATGTTTGATATGGTAAAACATGTAGAAAAATGCGCCAAAAACTACAGCGATTACAATGAATAATAAGAGTAATCTACTGGATATCCTCATACAAACCTCAGCCTGAAACCTATTGTTGGGAGGCCTTTTCCAGAGCCCTGGCTTTGCGCAGACGCTCCAAAGCGTTATCCACGATTTCGGCCTGGATGGTAATAATCAGTTCGCGTTCCTTCTTTTCTTTGGAATCGTAGCCGGTGAGATAGCGGATGCCAAATACCCACCAGGGCAAATCCTTCAACACCGGTATTCCAGACCGCACTACAGTTTCATCTACATCAAACAGCCCGGCGATAGCGGTTTCTTCACCATTGTACAGAATAAGATCGGTGGAAGATGAACTTTTTGTGATCACGGTGGAGACATCCGAGGGGACTCCGCTGGAGCGTTCGATACTAAGCTCCAGATGGATCAATTCTATACCTTCCACTACCACGATGGTGGGTGTTACATCCATAATCACGCCGGTGGAGGTGAAGGAATCTGTGGTGTTTCCAGCTTCATCCACAGATTTTATCGAGATATCCTGACCCACCTGAATGTGGCCGGTCTTGCCACTGGAGACCAGGATATTGGGTTGGGCAATGATGCTGCCCTTTTGGTCGGATTCGATAGTCTTGATCAGGGTATTGATATCCACGCTGTGTTTGCCCAGATCGGCAGTTCCGGAGCCGGAAAGATTCATCAGGGAACTTACCTGAGAGGCTCCCTGGAAGCCGGCATTGATGGTAACTTTTCCATTTAAGACGGTGGACCAATCTATGCCCAGAGCTTTCAGGTAGCTACGGTCTGCCAGCATGGCCACGGCTTTGATGCGTATCTGTTTGGTCCTGCCATCGATAGCATCGGGATCAAGTTTATCCTTTTCTTCCGAGCTGTCGGTTACTATGGGGATTAGCCGCCCGGAGGCATCCTCTGTAAAATCTTTGGGATCGGTAATGGCGATGTAACCCACGGCATCGGTTCGGATTAGTGAGTTTTGCAGCAGGATCAATTTAAAAGCTCTGTCATAGGGGAGATTGCTCACCGCTACCCCGATGGGGCCATTGTAGGAAGACATATTGATCAGTTTCTTGCCGGTATCTCTTACAAAAAGAGGTTCCAGGGCCTGCACCGCTTCATTGAGTCGCATCTCCGCGCTTAAGCTAACTTTTTCCAGCTTTACTTCCTCGGCCAAAAGGCCAAGGCTAAGGGTCAAAATCAATAGGATTAGATAGTATTTATTCATTTTTTCGTTCCTCGTTTTGATAGCTAATACTCAGGATGAAATTCTCTTCAAAACCATATTTGTTCAATTTAAAGATAGCAAGGCCTTCTCTGTGATCTATCTTCCACAGATGTCCCCACAAGACCTCATCGCCTCGTTTCAAAATCCTGATTATCCCACGTCTATCGCGCAAAAAGACCCTGCTTTCGCTGATGCCGAGCATGGTGCCAAGCTCCACATCGATCAGCCGGTAATCATTTTCATCAAACACAGGCAGATTTTCCCAGATTTTGGATTTGAAGAGCGGGAAGCTCTGCATCCCGCGGGCCATAGCTTTGTAGTCAATCTCTGTGGCCGGCACCCCTTCATCTGCATAGTAGGTTCGGAGGATCATGGAAAAGCTCACCGTGTCGCTATGTGCTATGTTCTCTGCTGCCAGGGTGATGTCTTCCACCGTGATCAGTGCTCTTTGGTGTTCCAAAAGGCGGGTAAATTGCACTACATCCATATAGTCACTACTGCCGGAGATCACATATTCATTGTAGCTTTGCTCATTCTCCTGTTTAGAGAGGGCATAATCGTATATGATATCTGTGCCCAGCCACTGCAAGATTTTTAGCAGATAGTCGTAAGTGATCACCTGGGTATCCCGTTGCAGTATCACTTTGCTCTGCTGGGAGGCCATCAGCATTTGCCGTTCATGTTCTATTTCCAGAGAATCGCGATTTGCCACCAGAGTTCTAAAACTATTGATCTGGGTTTGCAAAGCTGTATTATCCTGTTGTCTGGCTTCCAGCTTTTTCTGGCTGTGGTTGATCATTAAAAAGCCGCCGATGGCATTTACCAAAAGCAGGCTGGCCAGAACCAGGGTATTGCGCGAGGTATTTGTCATCTTTTTCCCCTTTGGATCTGCTCCAGATCCAGCACGGCCTGCGCGGCCGCCTTGCTGCGGGGATATTCACTTTGCAAGCTCTGATAATACTGGATAAAATCTGGCTTGGAGCGCGCATAGCTCAATCTCGCCTTCAGGAGCAGGCTATCGGGATGAAAGCGTCCAAATTGGGATAGATTGGGACTCAGATATTCTTCGGCCAGGGTATATTCTTTTTCCTGATACAATCTATAAGCCAGCCACCATCTGGTGAGAGGCAAAAGGCTGCTTTCGGGATATTTATTGATCAAAGCATAGCCGATAAAGCGATATTCCAGCATGTCTCCCCTGTGGATAGCTTCCATAAAGGATTGGAAGGTGCGCGCAAATTCCTCATTCTGAGCCAGTTCTTCTGCCTCGGGGCTGGGAGCATTAGCCGGCGGGATCTCGGGTAGCGGGCCAAAGCTGTAAGTTTCACTCTGTATTTTCTTTTTGGGCTGGGCGGGTTTTGCCGGGGGTTTTTGGTAAGCAGTATTAGGCTCGGATTTGGTGCGGGGAGCTTTAGTCTCGGTTTTTGCCGCAGGCTTTGTAGTCGCGGATGCTTTGGGGGAAGTGGTGGCTGCGGATTTGGCGCGAGGAGCCGCAGTCTCGGCTTTGTTCGTCTGAGTAGTAGCCTCTCTATCTGCTTTTATCACAGTCTCGCTGGCGATGACGTCTTCCCAATTGATCTCAGGGGAGAGGAAATCTATCTCAAAATTCCACACAGTCTGATTCTTAATTTTGGAGGGGGTCACCCGTCTGATGCAGCCATCCGGCAGCCCTTCTGCCAAGCGGCTTACATGCTCCCGCCGGGCAGTGATGCCGGAGATGGCAATGCGTCCTTCAGCCTGTCTCATATTGGTAATCCAGCTTTTGGGATAGCTGGCAAAGACCGTATTGATCCTATCAAAAGTCTCGGTCCAGGGGTTCTTGCCTTTTAACAAGTTAATCAGCTTTTCCGCACCTTGCTTATAGAGGCTGATCTCTGCCGTTAAAGTCTCGATGATGGCGTTTTCTGCTTTCAATTGGTTCAGCACCAGGGTAAGCTCTGCATTCTCCTGCTGGCTCTGGTGCAATTTTTGCTGTTTATCCAGGAAACTGGAGGTCGTATAAAGCACCAGGCCAAAGATGAGCGAGAGCACGATAAAGCCGTGCCACACTACTTTCAGCTCTTTCTGATTGTCCAGCACTCGGCTGGGCAGGAAGTTGCATTTGCCAAAGACCGGATTGTCCATATTCAAGGCTTTGTAGGCCAGAGCCAGAGCCAAAGCGTAGGGGTTCAGCGCCTGATCTTCGTCCTCTTTGTTTTCACCTGCCTGGGTATGCCCCACAAGCAGATAAGGGAAGCTGAGCAGCTTGGCATTCATGGAAACATTTTGGGAATTGATATAATGTACCAATTGCTGATTTGCCAGGTCTCCTGCCAGCACAATGCTTTCCACCTCGCCCACTTGAGCACTGTCCAGAGCCAGGGCTATCTTGGAAAAGATTACGTCTTGTTCAGGATACTCTTGATTGATGTGGATGGGCAGGGTACGAATCCAGGCTCCATCCTGAAAGACGAAGATCTTGCGATACTCTCGTCCCAGATAGGTGAAAAGGCTGATTCCGGGATTCTCGGAGGCTTCCGCGAACTGGTAATATTCTGTGAGCGCCAGATCATTGGCATCGGCAAGCTGATAGAAGAGCTTGGTATTGGATTCTTTGGCATAGCTCTGCAGGGAATCCAACAAGAGATTCGGCCCTGTATGCAGCCAGTGTTTGTCTTCACCCTCACTTTTTACCACACAGGAATGCCAGTGTCCAGCCTTGATCTGGCTTTTGCTGAGCAAGCTTTTGCGAAAAGCATTGAGTGCTTTTTTGCTCGTCAGTCCAGGCTTGTCCTTTTGGATATGTTCTTCGTGCACATTGAGCGCGATCACACCCTGATGCAAGGGGAACTTGGCATACATCATGGTGGTAGGGCTTACCTCCATGCGGGTGCTGCTCAGGCCAGTGGCACTATTAAGTGAGATTTCCCCACCCGCGTCATCCATAGACATATTCATATCCAGATCCAGATCGCCGGTATCCAGATATGATTCTTCCATGGAGATAAATCCGGATTCGGCTACTGAGGTCTGGCCTTGATCCCCTTTGTACCAATCTTTATCCAGGCTGATGCTGTCCACCCCCAGCAGATAGGTTTCAGTACCTTCTTTGCGCAAGTGGACCATGCGGACGATCTGTCCGTCCTGATAGATTCCAAATGCTTCTCTGGGGGCTTTTTTCATTGAGTAATCCTGATAAAGTGTTACAGCGCGGTCAAGAGCTGCTGCATACGTTTTTTATTATTGGCAAAGTTAATCGCATTTTGCTGGCTAATTATGCCTTTTTGATAAAGCACTTTCAAATCTTGTTCCAAAGTGCACATCCCGGTTTTTCTGCCTTCCACCATCATTTGGTAGATTTCTCCGATGTTTTTGTTGCGGATGGCGGCTTGCACGCTATGATCCACAGAGAGAATTTCCTTGGCCAAAATCAGCTTGCCATCCACCGTGGGGATTAATTTTTGACTCATACACACCGTAAGCACATCGGCCAGGCGGTTGCGCACCCGCTCCTGCGAATCCGCAGGGAATTCGGCTACGATCCTATGAACGCTATCAATGGCCGAACTGGTGTGCAGGGTGGTAAAAGCTTTGTGCCCACTATCTGTGATTTCCAGCACGGTGGCGATGGTCTGAGGGTCACGCATTTCACCCACCACGATGATATCCGGATCCTGCCTCAGGGCTTCGATGGCACCGTGCTCAAAGCTGAGCACATCCACACCCACCTCGCGATGGCGCACCAGACACTTCTTGGAATGATGTACATATTCGATGGGGGAATCGATGGAGACGATATGACCGGCATTCAGACGGTTGTTCATATCTATCACGGCATTGAGGGTGGTGGATTTGCCGCTGCCGGTGATGCCGGTGATCAGCACCAATCCCGTCTTCTCATATCTGAGGTTCATACGGTGTGCCACTATCTCCGGGATGCCCAGTTCTTCCATCTTAAAGATGGTATCATTGATGCTGCGGAAGTTTGCCCCCAGGGCATTTTGATCAAAAAAGGTGGTTCCGCGGAATCTTACTTCACGTCCATCAATCTGAAAAGCAAGCGGGAAATCCAGGCTCTTTTGCATGAACAGCCGCTGTCTTTGGATGGGTGAGAGCCAGGAAAGGATGATGGCATTGGTATCCACCAGCGAATACATGCCCAAATCTTCCACCGGAGCTTTGTTACCATAGACTCTCATCCAGATTTTCCCCGCGCAGCCGAAGGCTCCGATATCCACGTCTGAAGCTCCTAACTCACGGGCTTTATGCAGGATGTATTTAAGGATGTCCCGGCTTTCAGTTTCCCGCTCGGCATGGTGGGTGAGCCATTGACTGATGATCTCGCAGCGTTCTACGCCCTGGTAGTTATCCGGAATTTCCCGGCTTAAGGCCTCGGAAAAGCTTAATCTCATGAAAACAAATCCTATCTCACATCATCTGCTGGGTTATTTCTGCTCAATAGTCCCAGTCTCACGATGCTGCGCCGCCATTTCACATTCATACATTGAATCATATTGATCATATAGCGATCGGTAAGTCCTTTGTCCGTATAGGTAAAAAATTCGATCAGCCGTTTTCGGGGAAAGTAGCGGATCACAGCGTTGCTATGAGCTTTCAATGAGGTAAAAAGTGCTCCGGGAGTTACGAATGTTTCTTCACCCCAGATATCTCCTGCTTTGAGGCTATCCACCAGATCGGTATTGTAATACACATTCAGATATCCCTTTTCTACAAAGATCATAGAGCCATCCTCCTTGTCCATGGGGATAAAGTCTCCGGCTTGATATTCCTTCACTGTGCCTATGCCTTTGAAGTGCAAGACCTGATCTGTGCTAAATCCACGCAGCAAGAGCAGCTCCGGCTGTTTGTCGGATTCCGGCGGATCTTCGGTTTCGAGGACAGGCTTATCCAGCTTCAGGCCCTGCTTCTGAGCCAGCCCAGATTCCACTGCCCGGATCAATTCATCCGGCTGGATCGGCTTGGCCAGATACATGAAGGCGGATTGACGGATACTGCGAAAATCCACATCCAAACCGGAATAACCGGTGGTTACGATGATCACCGCAGAAGGGTGAATCTCTTTGAGACGTGAAATCAGCTCCAGACCGCCCATTCGGGGCATATAGATATCCACGATATACAGATCAAATTTTTCCACTGCTATCTTTTCCAGAGCGTCCAAACCGTCGATAGCGGAGGTTACCTTGTAACCCATATCCCGCAAAAAAGCCTGAAAGATCTCTCTGATATTCTGTTCGTCATCCACTACTAAGATCTTATAATCGTTCATTATTTTACTCCCCGCCTGCTGCTGCGGCTGGTTTTTTATCTTTGCTCGAGATGAGCGGATTTGTCTTCAGAACCCGGACTGCCTGCATGATCTCTCCTACCCGTTTTACAGCGCTCAGGATATCCTGCACGTTGCCCAGCAAAACGTCATCATTCTGCTGCATAGCGATTTTCTGAGCCCGGCCCATAGACATCGTGATCACGCACAGAGGTGTATTTACGTCGTGATCCAGCTTGGCGATTTTTCTGAGTTCCGGGATCATGGCTTCCCAAGCCCGGGCCTTATGCAATTCCTGCTTGAGCTGGGCGGCTTGCTGTTCCAGGTTTTCAGCTCTCTTTCTGCATTGCTTATTGCGCTGCAGCAGGTAGATGATCAGTCCCACACTGCAGGCTAAAATCACGGCAGCAAGAACCCAATAAATGATCATTCCCGTTAATAAAAAAGTCTGATTCATAGTTAATCCATTATTTACTTTGTTAATCTCTGAGATACATGATCCTGGCGGGTGCCAGTGCAGTAGAGTGCCATTCCATCATCTGACCTTCATCGTAGGCCTCATCATTCATCGCAACCTGGTCCATGAGGCCCATGAAATACCTGTATTCATTAGGTCCTGGACTTCCGGTTTGGATGTCGCGCCGACCCAAAGTAATCCCATATCCGTAGGGATGAGCCAGGCTATCTGCCGAAACATATTGCGGTAAAGGGTTTCCCTTTTTGGTGCCAACTTTTACTCCATTGATATATGCTTTGAGGACGCCCCAGTTCACGCCACCACCGTCTTTTTCTACTTTATAGGTCAGACCATAAGAATTCCATTGATGCTTCGTGTGGTCTAATAGTTTTGGGTAATAAGAAAAAAGAGGTAACCAATTAAAAGTCCATTTAAAGATGTCTCCTCTTGTCCCATTCCAGGCACCTCCATCGTGTTTTACCACTATCTCCATCAGATTCTTATCCGAGCGGGTTACGCCAAAGTGTATCTCTTTATCTTTATCTTTGGCAGGAGAATTATCAAACCAGATGGAGGCGGCGGGTTTTTCTATCATAGCGGGATCATAGGGGTCACTCGGCACCCACATCAAGGTGCCTTGTTTTTTGGGATAATCGCGATGGCCAGTCTTATCGATTTTGGCAAAACACATCAAAGAAAATGCATTACCAGTTTTGATCGGCCTTGCCATCGTGGAATCTGAAATCACGGTCATGTGGGTGGCTCCATAGGGTTCCCACCAGCTATTATATCCTCCCAGAAATGCTAAACAGTATTTATTAAATGCTCCTCCCGAACTTAAGATGGAGCTCATCCAGGCATTTGAATATATTACGGCATTATGGCCATTACCAGAGGAATCGATCATCATAGTTTCAAAACCGTCATTAAGGCCCAAAAGTGTTTTGATAATTCCTATAATGATTTTTAAAAAGGTCAATTCCAGGCGTTCTATATCCAGGTTCAGGATATTCGGTTTTTCAGCATCACCATAGGGGTATCTAAAAGCTAACTCGGCCGAGCGGTTTACCTTTATTCCTTGCATTTCACCCGTGATGTAGCTTTTCACCATATAGTTCGTTTTCCCATTAAAATAGGTGTATTTCAGGCTGTCGATCGTGCAATTACCCACCTTGTAGTTTACGAAAGGCCATACAATCGTATCTTGTTTTGTGAAATTGTAGTCCAAAAAAGCAACTGAATTTGCATTTCGAACCCCATTCCTCAGTGCAAAATCACTCACGTTCTCGGCCTCGCGCATCAGGGTATTGCGCACCAGGACGGTGGGAGTATCAACCAATCTACGGTTGAGATTGACGAGCACGCCGGCAAATATGGTGGTCATCAGGATTACAAAGATTAGCATTGCTCTACCCATGCTTAAGCTCCCATCCTCATGTAGCTGTTCATGAAGAAACATCTGATGTATAAACTGGTTCTGAGGGGCCTGTTTACCATGCCCGCGGCATCGCGTTTGAAGCCAAGCTCTATTCCTGCGGAGCGGATATCCTTCTTGGTGTTTGTGATCGCGTCATCTTTATCGAAGTATTTAAATTTCATAGATTCCACATATAGGATATAGCCATAATATCTTACTTTATGAGCATCCACATAGGTATCGACATAGGAGACATAGGCCGGATTGCTGATCAGAGCATTATCCTGTTTGATGGTGATTACATTGCCCAGATCGCCTACATCTGGTTCCACTTTGATGTGTATGGTATGCACGTCCTCGGTCAATTCATCTAAAGCGTAGCTCCACATGGTTTTGAAGACTAAGCTATCACTATGGGCAATCATCACCACATCTTCCATTGGTACGCCGATTCCGGCAAGGGCTACCAGCGCATTTATCTTGGTGCCAGCTTGATCCATATAGTCTATCATGGTAGCGGTGTAGATGGCTCTTTGCGCGGCTTCGGTAAGCTGGGTGGTAAAGGTAAATATCATTACCAGTAGCATCCCGCCTATCAAAACACTGCCTATAATATCTAAGAGTACACTCATGATTACATATACGTGCGGGTATAAAGTCTATACATGCTTACAGGGTGTTTCAGAGCCGGCGGCCCCGAAACGCTTACATCCACTCTGCGAAAGAGGCTCAGCTCACCGATAGCCAGCGCAATGCCGGTGGAGTCGCAAACTGCGGCTGTGATGGCCAGATTGTAAGTTTCGCCTTGGCTTGCTATTGTTGATGACCTTGTCTTCTTGTCATAAGTACTCACAATATTGTCGAAATCAAGTTGCTTTGAAAAAAGCTTGGCATCCACTTCGTCCAGAACTTCATGACACAGGTGGTTGCTCTGCACTACCAATTGCGCATTAAAGAGATAGTCCGTCTGCCGCCAGATCGATTGATTGTAGGTCAACGAGATGGTGGAGAAAAGCACCACAGCCAGAAGGGCCAGCAACATTTCCATCATATTCATTTTTTAATCCTCCGCTGTCACATACAGCACTTCGGAAAGATCCGTAATGCCTTCCCGCATGCGTTCCAAGCCACTTTCTCGCATAGAGAGCATCCCCTTGCTTTCGGCAATCTCACGGATGCGTTCTTCATCGATTTCGCTCACAGATCTCATAATTTCGGCGCGGATTTCCGGATAGAAATACAAGGCCTCAGCCACGCTGGTGCGGCCTTTGTAGCCATTGCGACATTTGGGACAGCCCACCGGCTCGAAGATCTTCCCTTGCTCCAATTCTTCTCGGGTGATGCCGATCTGCATGGCTGCTTCCCAGCTCTCCTTGGAGAGCGGTCTGCGGCAGAGCGGACAGAGCTTGCGCACCAGGCGTTGGGCGATGATGATATTGATGGAGTAAGCCAAAAGGAAGGTCTCAATGCCCATCTTATACAAACGGGTGACGGCAGAAGGTGCGTCGTTGGTATGCAAGGTACTGAAGGTGAGGTGACCGGTATTGGCCAGCTTCACCGCAGTTTCGGCAGTGAGATGATCCCGGATCTCTCCCACCATCACGATATCAGGATCGTGACGCAGGATGGAGCGTACGGCCTGTTCAAAGCTCATCTTATGCCCGATCTTGAGCTGTCTGGCTCCGTGGATTACATATTCCACCGGGTCTTCGCAGGTCAGCACATTCACCCCGGGAGTGATCACGTGGTACAAGGCCGCCATCAGGGTGGTGGATTTTCCGCTACCGGTGGGGCCTGTCACGATCACGATGCCCTTGGAGGTATTGATGGACTTCATAAATTCCTGCTCGGCTTGCTTTTGAAAACCGAGCTTGCGAAAATCCGTGACTACCTTGCGGTCGTCGATTACGCGGATCACCACGCTCTCAAAACGGCGCTCGTATTCCTGGGATACTATGGGCAATATCGAGATGCGGTAGCGGATCAGATGCTCATCTACCAGGCGTTGGGCAAAGCCATCCTGGGCGGTGTCTCTTTCAAAACGGTCCACTCCGTTTGAGCGGTCTTTTACCACTGCGAGCAAAGCCTCCGGAGGAGTATTTTCCTGCCGCATCCAGAGCTGCAATTTGCCATCCATGCGGAAGTAAACATCACAAGTGCTCTTGCCACTGGGGATGATGTGGATATCGCTGGCGTCTTTGCGCACGGCTTCCATGAGGGCACCTTCAAAGAGATTCACCAAAAGGCTCTTATTGATTTCATCATCCAGATCTTGCTCGTTCAGCTCAAGAGTTTCTTTTTCATCCACTTCTCCCAGCACCTGGCCGGCTTCTTCCAGAAGTTGGAGGAATTCATTTTTTTGAGGTGCCACGCGCTCGATGATCTCGTCTATGGTCTTTAGCGGAGCCCAAAAGATCTCCAAACGCTTGAATTGAGTGCGGGCCGTGATGTCCTGGATCACCTGATTTGTGGGATCTGAGGTCAGCACTCTGAGGATATCACGATTTCCTTTTTGCAGACCAAAAGGCAGGATTTTGTGAAAGAGTAGCTTACGTTTAAAATCTTCATCGCTATCGCGCCGCATACTGTCCAAGATGTTTTTGCAGGTCTCAAGCTGTTTGTCCGTAATCTCTTCTATGCTCTTTTTGTACAGTGGGAAAGCGTAATGGATGGAGAGAGCTTCATAGACCATATCATGCGGAGCGCTAAATTCGATCTCCAATACGCGGGCCAGAGCGCCGGCAGAGGTGCCCCCATATTCCTTCATCTTCTCCTCAGCTTTTTGCATGGTCTCCATGGTGAAGAATTCGTTTGCAACCAGGTATTGGGCGAATTTATTGCTTAACATTTATCCTATCTCACTTCTCTTACATCGTGGGTGGTGAGATTGTGGCGATCTCTGCTGAGACCACAGTAAGGAAGGTAATGGCGATCGCGATCACCATACCCACTATGGTCTGGATGTATTCCACCAGATTATCCATTTTATAAGTAGTTTCCGCTTCATAAAAAGTAGCGATCTGCTGGGCAGATTGCAGCAGGGTACCTGTTTCCTGCCCTGTCCTCATGCGGGTAAGCGAAGTTCTGGTAAACACTCCAGCTTCCGTCATCGCCTCCACAAAGCCCATGCCGTCCTTTAGCATCGAAGGGATGGTTACCGTCTTGATGCGCTCTTCCATCCAGGCATTTCTGCAGGCCTCGGCCGCAGTCTTGATGGTCTCAATATTGTCCCCCGCACCTCCATAGATGGTGCCAAAGACCCGGAAATAAACTTCTATCGAAGATTTGTGCAGCAAATGGCCTATTATGGGGAGCTTGACCAGGTGTTTATCCCGCCAAATCTTGCCCTTGGGAGTTTCCCACCAACGCCAGATTACAAATATCGGCACAGCTACCGCTATCAGCAAGACCCACCAATATATCGCCAACCAATCGCTGGCCAGCAGGGTCTTCTGAGTAAGCGGAGGCAGCGGCATGTCATACTTCAAAAAGAGCTGCGCTGTGGCCGGAAAGATGGCCACTATATAATATATCATGGCAGCGAGTGTGGCCAAAAGCGCAAACATCGGCGAGACCAAGGCCTTCTTAACGTTTTTCTTGATCTCCATATCGCGCTCGATAAATTTTGCCGTGGCGTCAAAAACCTCCGCCATATTACCGCTGCGGGTGGCCAAACCCAACATATAAGCGGGAAACTTGCCAAAGATATGCTCAAAGCGCATAAAGACTTCCCGCCCTTCGGCACCGGCCTTGAGCTGGCTTTCGATCTGCTGCAAAGCCTCCCGGAAACCGCGGTTCGGCTGCTCCTCTGCCAACATCTCCAGGATCTTGCCAAAGCTCATCTTGTCCCGCAGCATGGTGGCTGAAAGTTTGATAAACATCATCACATCTGCCAGTGCAGGCTTGGAAGGGATATCAAACAGCACCGGCGAAATCTTGAACTTCGTATAGCCCATCTTGCGCAAAGCATTGGCAACCTCTTCTTTGGAGTAAGCAGTTTGCCGGCCGGACACCGGTTTCTTACCAGGAACAAAAACCTTATACAGCCAGTCCCGTTTTACCTCAAAAGATTGAATCTTGAGGCTGTAACGCAGCTCCACCTTGGCCAATTGCTGTTTTGCGGCCTTGTTGCTATCTGCCAGGAATGTGCCCTGCACCAGTTTGGACTCCGGGCTGATTCCTTTAAAGCGATATTCCTTGGTCAAAGGGCCTCCCTTAATGCTCTTTTCACTTTACTACGACTATCCATATTCTTCATCTCATCAATTCTATTAACTACTAAGTCATATACCTGCATGCTAAAAATCGGTCAAGCTTTTTCTTTGGTTTTTTTTACCCAGCCCTTCAGCCCAGGGCTATGCCCGTGAAAACAGAGCTGTCTTCATCATGCTTAAGGCCTGCTATGAAGGTATATAACTATTTTGTTGCCCATAATCTCAAGTTGTAGAAATTTGTCAACAATCTTGAAATTATTTAAATTGCTTAAGGTCTGGATTCATTGACGATAGCTGCCCTGACGCAGGATCGTGAAAATACAAGCAGCATGTCCAAGTGCTTTGTGAGTAAGCTGCTAACGAAAGACCGGCTTTGGGCTCTCTCAGGCCTGATCTGTCATGTCTGGCTAAACGCTCGATATCGTAGCTTATGGTGCTTGTGAGGAGAATGGTCACACGGATTGTGCGGATTAGACGGATTTACACGGATCAAGCCTATAATGGCTCTGTACTTGGGATAAAGGAATAGCCTATATCCTCATATCTGCCATGAAAGACAAAGAAATAGCCTATATCCTCATATCCGCCTTGAAAGACAAAGAAATAGCCTATATCTTAACATCCTCCTTAAAAGACAAAGAAATAGCCTATATCTTAACATCCTCCTTAAAAGACGAAGAAATAGCCTATATCTTAATATCCTCCTTAAAAGACGAAAGGTGGGGGTTTTTAACCCCCACGCCACGAAGCCACCACCCGGATCAAGACGATTTCCTGGCCTTTGAAGGCCAGGCACCCGCAGCTATATCTACAAACATACCAAAGGCATGAAGTTGCAATCCCAAAACCTATTATCCACCCTGAACGTATGGCTCAATATCGTTAATAACGAGGGTATCAATCACTTTGTATTTATCATAAAAACGGCCATTCCTAAAACCTATTATTCACCATGAACGACAAACAATTACTCTATATCCTCATATCCACCATGAACGACAAACAATTACCCTATATCATCATATCCATCGTGAACGACAAATAATTATCCTATATCCCACACCCTCCTCGAATACATGACGATAACCCATATTCCACACCCTCCTTAAAAGACGAAAGGTGGGGGTTTTTAACCCCCACGCCACGAAGCCACCACCTGGGGCAAGACGATTTCCTGGCCTTTGAAGGCCAGGCACCCGCAGCTATATTTACAGATATACTACAGGCATGAAGTTGCAATCCCAAAAGCAATTATCCACCCTGAACGGATGGCTCAATATTGCTAATAACGAGGGTATCAATCACTTTGTATTTATCATAAAAACTGTCCCTCCCAAAACCTATTATCCACCATGAACGACAAACAATTATCCTATATCCTCAATATTCACCATTACGACAAATAATTACCCTATATCCCATACCTTCCTTACATACATGACGATACCCTATATCCCACACCCTCCTTAAAAGACGAAAGGTGGGGGTTTTTAACCCCCACGCCAGAAAGCCACCACCTGGGGCAAGACGATTTCCTGGCCTTTGAAGGCCAGGCACCCGCAGCTATATCTACAAATACACAACAGGCAATAAGTTGCAATCCCAAAAGCAATTATCCACCATGAACGGATGGCTCAATATCGTTAATAACGAGGGTATCAATCTCTTTGTATTTATCATAAAAACTGTCCCTCCCAAAACCTATTATCCATCATGAAAGACAAACAATTACCCTATATCCTCATATCCACCATTACGACAAACAATTACCCTATATCCCACACCTTCCTTACATACATGACGACACCCCATATCCTACACCCTCCTTAAAAGACGAAAGGTGGGGGTTTTTAACCCCCACGCCAGAAAGCTACCACCTGGGGCAAGACGATTTCCTGGCCTTTGAAGGCCAGGCACCCGCAGCTATATCTACAAATACACAACAGGCAATAAGTTGCAATCCCAAAAACAATTATCCACCATGAACGACTAATAATTACCCTATATCCTATTATCCACCATGAACGACAAACAATTATCCTATATCCTCAATATTCACCATTACGACAAATAATTACCCTATATCCCATACCTTCCTTACATACATGACGATACC
>Ga0172377_10001305_pt1 | contig 24930 bp, 21 predicted proteins | sample Pumphouse3metaG_FD_119749 | JGI IMG/M metagenome (GOLD analysis project Ga0172377, IMG submission 119749) | Leachate microbial communities from a municipal landfill in Southern Ontario, Canada - Pumphouse #3 metaG | ecosystem: Engineered > Solid waste > Landfill > Unclassified | place: Canada... | reverse complement strand
TCGTCGCTTACAATTTGATATCGATAAACTAAGATCACATCAGAATAGAGTTTCTCAGGTAATAGCAGCAAAGATAACATCTAGAGATGATTGCAGCATAGAAATATCTGATATGACGGATGTAGCTGCAAGAATGAAAGATTTAACTAAAGAGCTGAATCATTCAAATGAAGAGATAGGAAAACGGTTACTTACCAAACCCAATATTCCTGATGCATCGGTGCCAGTGGTAAAAAAACAAAGCTTTAACGAAGTTATGTCCCATTGGGGAAAGCCAGTAGAATATGAATTTGAAGCTCATGATCATCTGGATCTATTTCGCTGTATTAACGCTTACTGTTATACTTCACAACCGCTGATTGCTGATAATACAGTCAGAAAACTTGCATAATATATTTGAGGACAGTGGCTAGTATATAGGAGCATGATTTGAACAGAATAAATCTAAAGTTTGCCATCTCGATCGTGATGATGTTAGCAGCATGTGTAGTTTTGCACGCCTCATCATTCTCCGATACTACGGTTAGATGGCTGAATAATAAAGGCTTAAGTCCCAACTGGATAGTGTTAATCATATCCATGTTGCCGCTAATTGAATTACGCGGAAGCATCCCGGTTGCAATTATTCTCTTCAAGATGTCTTGGATTGAAGCAGTAAGCCTGTCGATAATTGGAAATATGATCCCCATACCATTCCTTCTATTGTTAATTGAATGGTTTTTTTCAATATTGAGCAAGATACCTATTGGCGCACGATTTACGAACTGGATATTTACTCGTACCCGCCGTAAGGGTAAAGCCATACAAAAGTACGAAGCCATCGGTCTTACAACCTTTGTGGGTATTCCACTACCTGGTACAGGGGGTTGGACGGGAGCTTTGGCTGCCAGAATATTTGGTATAGGATTTTGGAAATCGATGCTTTATATTTTGATAGGTGTATTTTTGGCAAGTGCAATAGTAACACCGCTTTCGTTGATGGGGAAATTGGCTGTACACTAATGAATAAAGAGATTACTGTGTTTTGGCTTGCCGGAGAAAATAGCGGAGATCTGCATTGTGAACTTATAATGAAGGCATTGGCACACGATGGCAGACGCTATCGTCACATTGGAATTGGAGGGTCAAGGATGCAAGCGATGGGGTTGAAGGCATTATTCCCCTTTGATCGCTTTGCCGTTATGGGATTTATTGAGGTTGTTAAGCATCTAAGATTCTTTTTCAAGGTCGAGAAACGTATCGGTAAATTATTCAAAGAAAACAAACCGGATATTGCGATTTTGGCAGATTATCCAGGCTTAAATTTGCGAATAGCACATATGGCAGACGAGCATCGTATTCCTGTATTGTATTATATCAGTCCACAGTTTTGGGCTTGGAAACATGAAAGAGTGCAAAAACTTAAGGCGAGTGTGAAACATACTGCTTGCATATTGCCTTTCGAAGAAGAACTATTAAAGATACACAATGTTACATGCAGTTATGTGGGGCATCCTATAGCTGAAGAGATTAAATTCAAGTTGGAGCGAGACCACTTTGCCAGGTTTTTCCAAATAAATCCTACAAAGAAATGGCTTGGTTTTTTCCCGGGGAGTAGAAATAGTGAAATTAAAAGAATGCTGCCTGCTTATTTAAGCGCTGCACGAAAATGGGACGCAAATAAGTACGAAATTCTTATTTCAAAATCTCATGGCGTAGATCATGATCTATTTATGAGCATGGTGTCAGGAACCGGAATGGGTAATTTACATATTGTAGATGGTTATACATACGACATGATGCGTCATTGCGAGGTTCTCGTCTGCACCTCTGGTACTGTAACCTTGGAGGCGGCTTTTATTGGCACACCAACCGTCATCTGTTATAAGGCAAACCCTGTTTCTTTTATCATCGGCAAGCATCTTATCCGAGTTTCTCATATAGGTTTGCCCAATATTATCTTAGATAATGACGTTTTGCCAGAATTGGTGCAAAATCAAGCATCTCCCAATATGATAGAAGCAAAGATAAGCGAAATGCTTATTGGGGGCAATCGACGTGATGTTGTGCTTTTAGAATTGCGTAAATTAAAGGCTATGTTGGGCGAGAAAAAGCCAAGTAAAGAGGTGCCAAAAATAATTTACGACCTTTTAAGTACTTATGGTGAAAATTAGTAGATATTTATATAGTATACTGGCTGCTGCACTTCTTAGATTGATAAAACTGAGCTTGAATATTGTTGTATCCAATCAGCCTCAAAAAGAGCCCGTAGTATATGGATTCTGGCATCGGAATATTATATGCTGCGCATTGCAACGCGCAGGAGATCCCATCGCTGTTATGGTCTCATCTTCCAAAGATGGAGAATTGATTGCCGGACCCTTAACAAAACTTGGCTACAGTTTAGTACGAGGCTCAAGTACTAGGAAGGGATCTGAAGCTCTGAAGGGAATGTTGCGCTATTCAAAAGTAAAATCTTTGGCAATAACTCCAGATGGCCCCAAAGGTCCTGCCGGTACAATCCATCCCGGAATGTTTCAGTTGGCTCTTCTCGCCAAATTACCAATCGTTGCTATTGCCTGTAATACCGATAGAGAGTGGGTGTTTAATACTTGGGATAGATTCAGGTTTCCCAAGCCGTTTGCCAAAGTGATGATTACTTATTCCGATCCAATTTGGGTGCTTTCTAAAGAAGATATTCCTCAAGCAGAGCAAAAGTATCGTGAATTCTTAGCTGAATTGGAAAACAGCTAAAGCATTCATAAGATATTTATAATATGTACTAACTGAAATCCATATAAGATCGTTTAACAGATAACCCACTGAGTTTAGCTGAGTTCATCTCCGATTATTTTTAACGTTATTATTTCCTGATTACACCATTTATTTGTTATATCTACTTATTGTCCATTTGTATGTGCAACGGTATTTTGACTATTCATTGATCTTATCCCCTTGCTTCAAGCCATACATAGCGAGGGTTTATCCCGAGATTCTCCCTTATCGGCAGGATGATGTTAGCCTAAACTTGCCTTAACTCTACGTTATAATATCAAGAAGGAGGTTTACATTACAAGGCCGTTGAATAACTGGGGCATGGGGAGGAGCTCCATACTGCAAGGGTGGTGGGTGAGCATAGCTACTATCAGAAAAAGCCCACAAGACCTTTATCTCATGCATAACTATCTGCTATATATGGGTGTACAACGGTCTCATTACAGTTATTGCTAAAAATAATTATAAGAAGAACTCATCATGGCTCCATATAAAGGCACCTGTTTTATGAATTCTGTATGTTTAACTATCTTAATATATATCAGTTTAGTAGCTAAGCAATATAGATATTTCTAAATTGAGAGCTAATACTATGTAAGAAGGGGAAGCTCAAAACCCTGGCATAGTTCATCGATAAAATGAGGAATGGGACCTACATGATTGATCAAATGAGAATCTGAGCCTAAAGAGATTAGTTTTCCCCCGATTTTTCTATATCGATTAATCATATCAACTTCTGGAATTACCTGTTTATAGGGCTTGCGAAGGCTACTAAGATTTATTTCCAAAGCAATATTCCGTTTTATCATAACTGTAAAGATCTCATCAATAATATCTTGTACTGGTAGTTCATCTGGTTTTTCTGTATAATAACGTTTATATACTCCAAGATGGGCAAGGATATCAATATCACATAGTTTAACGAGTTCCAAATTTTGCATATAATAATCTTTGATCTGCAAGAGAGAGAGCGGTTGAGCAAACGGAATCGCAACATTGGTATGATCACTAAGAAAATGTACCGATCCCAATATTGGAGAAAAACCGAATCCCTCGATTAATTTGGTAGCGAACCCATATACTTTATGGTAATCTCCAATTTCAATACCCATATGCAAAGATATCTCTTGATAATTCTCACGAAGCTTTTTACAATAATCACGATACTTGGTTAAAGAGGGCAAGCCATATAAGCTAAGTTCTTGAGGTAAAAGATCCAAATGTTCGGTAATAGCGATCTCTTTGAAGCCAAGCTTAATCATTTTCCTAAGAAGATCGCTTCCTTTTATCCTACTGTCGTAGCTAAACTCAGTATGAAGATGATAATCGTGTTTAATCATGCCAATAATGCTGCTCCAAGAGCGCCGGTTATTTCAGGATCGGGAGGGAGTAACACCTCTGTTTTACATAATTGGCTAAGACAAAAAGCAAGGTATTCGTTTTGGGCTACGCCACCAGTAAATACTATTGGTGATTCACAATGAAGTGGTGCCATTTGAGAATAAATCCTTTTAGCAATACTCATATTCACAGCTCGCACAATATTTTCTACTTTATTCCCTGCCGCAAGTAAGCCGATAATCTCAGATTCTGCAAAAACAACACAGGTAGAGCTAAGCAAAGTATCTTTGTTTGAATTATATGCTAATCTTGAAAGATCATCCAAGCTGCACATTAAACGTATAGCGGTCATTTCAAGAAACCTACCGGTTCCTGCCGCACATTTATCGTTCATTGCAAAATCCTTTACGCTTCCATCTGAATTAAGAGTAATTATTTTTGAATCTTGACCACCTATATCGATTACTGTTTTTGTATCTGGAAATAGATAATTACAAGCCCTTGCGTGACATGTTATCTCGCTTTTTATCCTATTTGCTTCGTTATATAGCTTTCTGCCATAGCCGGTTACACATGAAGAATCAATGTGGATATTACCAATTTTCTGCTGCATATCTTTTAGTAATGATTCTACAGTTTCTTTGCCAGATATCTGCGTTGCAGTGTATGCACTATATACAATTTGATCTAGAGTATTATCAAAAACAAGCAATTTGGTGTTTCGAGAGCCTATGTCAATTCCGAGTTTATACATATTTATACCAAAACATGAATTTGTTGGTTCTGTGTGTTTAGATACTTTTCTGCTAAATGTCTTAACATTTCGGTGCTAGCTTGTCTAATCCGATGCTCCCGATTGAGATAGTAATCCAGATCGTAGCCTAAGGAAATAAGATTAGCAATGCTTGAAGCTTTGAATGAAACACTTTCAGAATCTATTCTGGAGGTTGCAATAAGATAGTTTTGAGCACTTTCAAGCTCTTGTTTAGATATACCATCTTTGCACACATCAGCTAATATTCTAAGTAGTGATTGTAAGCATGAGACATGATCTTTAGCATCACAAAATGCATATGCATACCAAAAACCGAGATCGTTAATAGATGAAAAATCGAATCCGGTCTGATAGGCATAAGCTAATTCTTCTCTTAGGATATTGTAAATTCTTGAAGAAAGATCACCGCCTAGAATATGCGCCAAAACATGAAAGGCAGAGTTTTCTTCTCTGTTATTTGCCGGACAGGCTAAGCCACCAACGTGAATAATTGATTGATCCAGTTTGTAATACCGTTTGCTAATACGATGTTCTTGAGTTGAATAGATCAAATTATGTTTTTTGACCGTATTATGGTTGTTTTGCATCGAAAAAAAGCGATGAGAGAGTTCTGAAACATATTCTGGTTCACAAGAACCAACAACACACAAAGTAAATTCTTCCCCTAGATTATAATTGTTGAACCATTCTTCACAGTCATCTAAGGTAATGGCTTTAATACTCGATATGTTCCCAGTAGCACTAAACAGATTGTTTTTAGCTCCCAAAAGCTGATGAAACCATGTTTTATAGGCAACACTTACAGGATAATCACGTTCTCTTCTGATGCTTTCTGCCGCCGCATTTTTTAATATTTGTAGATAAGACTTATCAAAATTTGGATACATGATAATCTCACCAAGTAGTTCCATTACGGCAGAAAGGTCTTCTTTATAACATTTCCCCCTAAATAAGGTGCTATCTAAATGATGTAGAACCCTTATATTGAATCCATGTTTTCGCGAGAATCGCATTATTTCTTCATGACTGCGATTCTGAGTTCCATACAACATAAGTGTAGAAGAAAAGTAGTTCTGTCCTGGTTTTGCTTCATTAAGTTGAGAATGTGCCGACGATAATGCAAATCCACAGATGTCTTTTCCCGGCTGATAGTTATAAACTACTTTTAAGCCATTATCTAAATTATATATATGGAATGAAGAAAACTGAGACTTGGTATTATGGTTTACCATATCAGTTGAGACAGCACTTTCTCGCTTGGGAATAATTCTGTTTATTTTGACTGGTTTAATCGGAGTTCCACGCATCTTATTACATAGAGATCTTATCTCGACAAGCTTGGGAATTTTACTTTTTAGGAAAACGGATATTCTATCGAATTGCCAGTGTGTGCGAACTGCAAAGATCAACTGATTGTTATCGATGGACTCAATATAAGCTCCATAATTGTAGATACGAGCCAAATCTCCATTGAATTCTTCCGCAGCAATTAGATTTGCAAGATTTTCCACACCTTCAAAACTGTATAACCAATTATGAACTATATCAGACCTAACCAGAGATAAATCCTCATTAGGAACACCGTGTTCCAAAATTTGTTTCCATGCCGTAAAGAAATACTCTACAATTCTGGTAGAAAAATCTGTATGAACAGGAGCAAACAGGATTACGCTGGCACCTGGTAACAATCCACTAAGAGAGCTTACCTTTACCCAAGAGCATAATTTTTCTTTTTCAACTAGCTTTTTATATAATAATGAAGACTTGCCTATTGCCATATATCGAATGGCAATGTGTAAGGCTTCACTATCCATATGACTTTCATTCAATTCTGGTATAGCTATTGCTATCAAGTCTCTGCCTTTGCCGGCAAGGTTAAAAACTCTGAAGCTATGGGGTAGGGGGGATGATATATTAATTTGAGGTATTCTATCTGCATTCCATTCGCCGAAATACTTATGAAACAGAATCTTAAGCATTGTTTCATCATAATCACCAGTTGCCACTAGAAAAGCATTATCCGGACGATAGTGCTTTTTATAGAATCCAAAAAGACTTTTCTGTGTAGCTTTTTTTAGGGAGGACGCATTGCCTAATACAGGGTATTTTAGGGGACTCTTATCGAAATATCTAGTCTGCACATATTCTATGAAACTCATCTCCGGTTCTGCTTCATATTGATGGATCTCTTCAATAATAACGCTTTTCTCTAACTCTATATCTTTTGTGCTAAAACAGGCATGAATAGCCATTTCCGAAAGTATCAACAAACCAGTTTCTATAAATTCCGCTGGCAAAGTTAGATAGAAACAGGTTGTATCAAAATCTGTAAAAGCATTTAACACTGCCCCTATCTCGGCTGCGGCATAACTTAGATTATTATTGGGAAAACGGTTTGTTGCTTTGAAAACAAGGTGTTCCAAAAAATGTGCATAACCTCGTTCATGTTCTTCTTCATGAACAGATCCTGAACGGATGTACAATTGTAAACAGACAAGAGGATTACTCTTTTGAACTGCGTAAAGAAGGCGTAAAGAATTGGGAGCTGTGTATTGTTGCAGCGAAATACTGGGAATGTGTTGTTTGTTCATTGCTTGGGGTGCGATATTGAAGCATATGCATTGTGAAGATGGATAGATTCGGCATTCTCACTCTCTACGTGAAAACCAGTTATACGTTTGTCGGCTTTCAATCTAAGAGTTATCTCACGTACTATGTCTTCTACAAACTTTGGATTATCGTAAGCTTTTTCAGTTACGTATTTTTCATCAACTCTTTTTAGTAATGAATATATTTCACATGATGCGGTTTGCTCAGCTAACTCAATAAGCTCTTCCAACCACACAAAGCCTTGGTAGTTTACTTTAATAGTAATATTACTACGCTGATTGTGAGCGCCAGCTATGGAAATTTCTTTTGAGCATGGACATAGAGTTGTAACAGGAACAATAACACCAATAGTAAGCTCAAATGAATTCTTCAGCGCAGCGCTGAACTCGCAATCATAGCAGAGCAAAGAGGAGATTTTCGAAATGGGAGCTTGTTTGCTAATAAAATATGGAAAGTTGATGTCTATGTATGCAGCTTCTGCCTTCAATGATGCTTTAAGTTCAGTTAAAAAAGGCTCTAGGTTTCCAATTAATGCTTCCTTATGGTAATGATGCAAAATTTCAACAAATCTGCTCATGTGCGTACCGCGAAGATAGTGGGGAAGATCAACGTAAATATTTAAATCTGCCACAGTGTGTTGTACTTTGTTTGCACGATCTTCAACTAAAATTGGATAGCGCAAACCCTTAACGCCAACTTTATCTATAGCTATTCTACGTGTATCTTTTTGACTTTGGAGATCAGGTATAGTCATAGCTTTTCACTAAACTCAAGCAAACGAATACCAGCAGTCTTCAAAGATACAATGGCATCATTCTGTTTGCAGTAAATAACACAATTGGTTTGGGGCATTTTGCTAACCAATTCCAATGCCTCATCTGGATTCATAGTAAACAAAGCAGTAGATAAACCATCTGCAAAAGCAGTATTATCAGAAACTACAGTTACAGAAAACACCCCATCCACTGGTTTTCCAGTATGAGCATTTAGGATATGGTGATAGCGTTTGTTCTGAAGCTCGAAATATTGCTGATAATCTCCGCTGGTGCCAACGCTTAGGTTATTAATACGAAAACTAGCTATACTATCATCTGGCTTTCGAGGATGTTGAATATAAACTAGTGGGGCAATTTTGAAACCATAGAATGCCATTGAACTCCGACTATTTATAAACCCACGATACAAACCCCGAGACTTCATGTTAGAAAGTGCTTTGTCTAATATATATCCTTTTGTTAATGCTCCAAACGTTAACTGCATTTCCTTAGGTTTGTAGAGTTTCTTTTTGGTATAGTTAATCCTTGAAAAATCTACTTTTTCCAATGTAGTTTTGAGAACAAGACTATCCGGCACAACAGGATATTCACTATTAAAATTCCATAAATCCCATACTGGTTTTATAGTGGGATCATAACTTCCTTGAGTTAATTGCCATAAACTGTCTGCAAGCTGTAGAAGTGAATAAAGATCATCATCCATCGGGAATTCTTCCATTTCACTATTGTTTATTCTATATATCAGACTGTTATCGTCAAATTCGTTAAGCTTATCTTCAAGCTCTTTGATATAGTTAAATACAGCTTCAATTTCCGATCCTACTTGTTTGGATTTTGAGGTGGCTGATATTTCTAAAATGGTGTCCAGAATATACTTGCTGCGAATTTCGCTAAATTCACGATTAATATATTTATAAGCTCCATAAGAGACTATCAATATGAGTATTAAGAGAGAGATGATTTCCTTTCGTGTCATATATTATATCCTATATTCAAGTAATTCATACTGTTCCAGCTTAATAACATAGTCCCTAATTGCAAAGAATGAGAGTGGAAGACTAAAAAGCAAAGGGAATATCAATGCGAAGAAAGAGACAAAATTTAAGATAATTAAAAGTATCACAAGCAAATATATATTCCATCGCAGATCGTGAAAATGGCAATAACTAAGTTTAATAGCTTTAAATGGGTTAACCTTAAGTCGTTCCATTAGAACTGGGGCAGGAAGCATTACAGCGAACCAGTAATTCACCAGCACTACCCAAACCAGTCTTAAAATGGGATCGCTGGCAAATCCAGGTAATCCAAAACAAATGATATAAATAAACATGAAGTAAAGCGCATTTAACAAGCCGAAAATAAAGTATCGAAAATAAGCGTGCAGATTGTGAATTAAATCCTTAAACTTGAGTTCGTAATTACTGCTTGAACTAATTACACTAAAGGGAAGAAAAATAAACGGTAAAAATATACTGTACAAAACACACTTAACTATCATACTTAACAATAGTTGAAGTGTGCCATCAGTATGAATGTAATTGTGAAACATCCATGCAAGCATAGCAATTGGTATTATCCCAAGAATTATGCAAAAACCTGTAGCTGGAACTAGTTCAGAAATCTTATTCTTTAAATTATGCCTTGTGTTCTTCAGGCTTTTTATTGCGGATAATTCTGTTTTTACTATGGGGCTTTGAGCGCCACAAGAGACACACCATAGATCATGTTCAGCTAGTTTGGCATTACATTTTTTACAACGCATTAATGCTCCTTAGCATTTTGACCATCCACATGATGGACATTTGAGACAACCTTCAGAGTGCTCGATGGTAGATCCACAATCAGGACAGGTTGCCACCTTAGACTTTGGTAGAGATTCACTAATATGTGAATCAACTTGAGTATTAACATGAATTGATTTGAGTTCATTATTGGCATGCATGGAAAGGAAATTCTCTAATGCCTGTCCCACTGCATCTCCACAAGATGTTATCATCTTTCCTTTGTGCCACATGGGAGATTGACACCTAATCCCTTTAAGCTGTCTAATAATAGCTTCAATGCGTATGCTTGACCGCAAAGCCAAAGAAGCAAGCCTTGCTATTGCTTCAAGTTGGGCTGAAGCACATCCACCCACTTTTCCCATCTGCACAAATACTTCGCAAGCTCCATGAGAATCTGTATTTATCGTTACATACATATGACCACATCCAGTCTCCAGTCTCTGAGTTATACCATGCGTTATTTCTGGTCTCTGTCGAGGTGCAACCTTTTTGGATGTATTGTTTGGGATACTTGCAGAACCTACAGATAGAACCTGATTCTCTCTACTGCCATCTCGATAAACAGTTACACCTTTACACCCTAGTTGATATGCTAGTAGGTATGCTTGCCTAATATCCTCTACGCTGGCACTATTCGAAAAGTTGATGGTTTTGCTAACGGCATTATCAGTAAACTTTTGAAAGGCAGCCTGCATTCTTATATGCCATTCTGGGGGTATATCATGTGCTGTTTGAAAAACATCTTTTAGCTCATCTGGAATGCTTGAGATATGCGCAATAGAACCTATTTCACTTACTTCCTCAAGTAATTCCCGTGTTAGTAAGCCCCATTCTTCCAAAGCTGCTTCGAACCATTTATTTACATATAGCAATCTATCATTATCCATTACATTTTTAACGTAAACCAGTGAGAACTGAGGTTCTATGCCACTGGAAGTATCGGCAATCATGCTGATTGTGCCAGTAGGAGCTATTGTAGTATGAGTGGCGTTACGAATTCCATTATGTTTAATCTGCTCAATTAACTCAGCCCATTTTTTTCCTGTACGAGGTAATTCTCCTGTAGCATATATGCTTTGTTCATAATTTGGAAAGCTACCTTTTTCTTGGGCTAGTTCCATGCTTCTCTTTTTTGCCTCAAAATCTATAGTTTCCATTATTTGTTCGGCTAAGTCCACTGCTTCGTTACTGGTATAGGGTATCTTCAGTTGATACAATAAATCTGCCCAACCCATGATTCCTAATCCAATTTTTCTATTCGCTTTTACCATATTTTCGATGGCTTGTAATGGGAATTGAGTTCTATCTATAACTGCATCAAGAAAATCTACACTATCTCGAACAACCTTGCCTAATCGATCCCAATCTATTTCATCATTTTGGATCATTCCCGCAAGATTAATGGACCCAAGGTTGCATGCCTCATTTGGCAATAATGGCTGTTCTCCACAAGGATTTGTAGATTCGATATAGCCAATTTTGGGAGTTGGGTTTGCTGCATTAATACGATCTAGGAATATTATCCCAGGCTCTCCGTTTTTATGAGCCATATCCACAATAAGATCAAACACTTGTACTGCCGAAAGGTTGTTTACAACCTTACCGGTGTGTGGAGATACAAGATTGTACTCACCATTCTCTGCAACAGCTTTCATGAAAGCTTCGGTTAGTCCCACGCTAATATTGAAGTTGTTTAGTTCATTAGGGTCTTTTTTACACGTAATAAAATCGAGGATCTGAGGATGGTCAACATTAAGGATAGCCATATTGGCACCGCGTCTGGTTCCACCTTGCTTTACGGCATCTGTCGCGGCATTGAAAACTTTCATGAAAGAAATTGGCCCGCTGGAAACTCCATTGGTGGAGCGAACACGAGCATTAGCTTCTCTAAGTCGACTAAATGAGAAGCCGGTTCCTCCTCCACTTTTATGAATTAGCGCAGCGTTCTTTACTGTTTCGAATATGCTATCCATGCTGTCTTCAATAGGTAAGACAAAACATGCAGAGAGCTGTTGAAGGTCTGCACCGGCATTCATTAAAGTGGGTGAATTTGGCAGGAAATCGCCACTATCAAGGAGTTTATAAAATTTATTCTTTTGATCCGAATCACCATCTGCAATATTGTCTGCTACACGCTTAATAAGTTCATTCCAATCCTCAATGCATTCACCCTGTTCGTTTTTTCTAAAATATCTCTTCTGTAGCACAATAAGTGCGTTTTCACTAAGATGCATCCTAACTCCTTAACTTGGCAATGCTAGAATTTCGCGAGCTTCTTTGGGGCTAGCAATTGGGCGGCCAATTTCGGTTGCAATTCTTGCCAAGCGTTTCACTAGCTGAGCATTGGACTCTGCAACAATTCCTTTGTGATAGTATATATTATCTTCAAACCCACAACGAATGTGTCCACCAGTAACCATCGCTATCATAGCCGTTGGTAGATGCCATTTTCCGATCCCAGCAACAGCCCATGTAGCTGTTGGAATTTCTTCAGTTAAATGCTCCGCCATGTAAAGAAGGTTTTTGGGCTTTCCGCTCATACCTCCTGGCACCCCTAACACAAATTGTATATGAAGTGGCTTATGAGTAATAATTCCCTTTTTTACGAGTTTGGCTACTACATCTATCATTCCAGATTCATAAACCTCAACTTCAGGAACTACATTGTATTGCTTAAATGCTTCTGCCAAACGCACAATATCTTGGGGGTGGTTGATAAATATCTCATTACCAAAATTTAGCGTGCCGGCATTAAGGGTACCCATATCTGGTTTAAGTGCGAGTGGGGCAAGGCGTTTTTCAAAAGCTTCACCAACGGCACCACCTGTGCTGATCTGAATAATCATCTCTGGTACAGCTTTCCGAATAGCAGTTATTGATTCTGTAAATCTTTCAAGACGTTGACTAGGTGAGCCATCGTTTTCACGTACATGAAGATGAACTACTCTAGCACCAGCCTCAAAACATGCCTTGGCTTCATTTGCCTGTTCTAAAGGTGTTACCGGCAAATTTGGCTGATCTTTTAGGGTAGTTTCAGCTCCAGTAATGGCTGCAGTTAAAATAATCGGTTTCATCTTATTCCTCTATAGTTTCTTAATTTAATCGATAAACCAGCTTTCAAAAAGCTTAACCCGTTTCAACTTTGTAAGTGGTTGGCGTAATATTCTTTCAGCAATAAAGGCAAATTTATCTTCATTATCGCTAACAAAGAATGAATCCTCACCATGCCTTCCATCATGTTCAGACGGGATTAATCTCCCAAGATGCATAGTAATAGCTTGGGCGCTATCTACCAAATTAACTTCATCTCCTACTACGCTCTGTATAACACTGGTAAGTAAGGGATAGTGTGTACAACCTAACACCAAAGTGTCAATGTTTAATTTAATCATGGAAGACAGATATTCCAGTACGATCTGTTTTGCTACAGGATGATCTTGCCAGCCTTCTTCTACAATAGGGACAAATAGGGGACATGCTTTAGAAAAAACCTCTGCATCTGGATTATGAATTTTAATAGCATCTACATATGCATTACTTCTTATGGTACCTTCAGTGCCTATCACGCCAATTCTTCCTGAATTAGTTGTACGTACCGCTACTTCACTTCCTGGTTCTATTACCCCAATTATTGGTATATTAGTAAGCTGGCGTAAATGAGGTAAAGCCACCGAGGAAGAAGTATTACACGCTACAATTAGAGTCTTTATGCCTTGTTGTAAAAGAAATCTTGCGTTTTGTATGGAATACTCAACTATGGTATTGGGAGATTTTGGCCCATAAGGAACCCGGGCAGTATCTCCAAAATAGATCAAATCTTCTTCCGGAAAGGCATTTCGTATTGTGCGGTAAACCGTTAAACCACCAACTCCCGAATCAAATATGCCAATGGGTTTTTTCATTATCGTCTATTCCTGCCTTTGCGTCTATTATGTTTAACACTATTTTTTCTAGTAGCTTTGGCGTCAACCTTAATTCTGAGCCTATTTTTCAAATTTGTCTTTTCGTTTCTCTTTATGCTGTGATAATGGATATGACTGTCCTTTTCTCCCGTAAGCTCCAAATATATATCATCACTTACTTCCATTATTCTAACTTTCACACTATCTAAAAGCTCAAATGATTCATGACTTCTTGTATTTACAAAACGCATTTCAGAATCCCTATATTCCCACTTACCCTTACCAAATTGATCTTTTTGTAATTTTGCAGTGACCGGTAGTTCATTGAGTCTAATAAAAGCTCCTGAGCTGTTTGTAGAGATCAACAACCCCGTAAAAGACTCGCCTACTTTATCACGCATAAACGTAGCGCTATAGACTTTTTCAATATCTCTTTCTGCAGAATCCGCTTGTAATTCTTGTTCGGAAGCATGTGCAGCCCATCTCACTATTTGATCTTTTCTAACGATTGTATTAGCAATGTTTAAAAGATGAATCTTACATAAGTGATGCACTACAAGATCACAAAGCCGACGGATAGGACTAGTGAAATGAGTATAGTTTTCTAACGATAAGCCAAAGTGACGTATGTGCTGTGTTGAGTATTTTGCCTTTTTCATGCTTCTTAAGATAATACGGTCAAAAACACGGTGATAATCTTTGTTTGGCAACGACGAGAGAAGAAATTGAACCGTCTTGTTTAAATTCTCTTGTTCCACAAAATGAATACCGTAAAAATCCAAGACATAGGCAAGGCGTTCAATTTTATCATAATCGGGATCTTCATGAATGCGATATATAGAGGTTGAAGCCTTTTTTGCAAGCTCTTTTGCAGTATATTCATTAGCAACTAGCATAAAGTTTTCAATAAGCTTGTGGCTTTCTGTTTCCTCTGCAATGCCTAATCGGTGCACAAAACCATCATTATCATACTCATATTCAATTTCTGGTAGATCAAAATATACATATCCATTTTCAATGCGAAGCTTGCTAAGTAATGCAGAAAGATTTCTACCGCAATCCAGAGCTTTCTTTAATATAGGGGAGAGCTTACTGGTTTTTCCATCAAAATAATCGTCTACCTCTTCATATGCCAATCTGGCATCGGATCTAATTACTGCCTCATATATTTTCTGCTTTCGCACCTTAGCATTGCGGTCAAATTCTGTTTCGACTGTCATAACCAATTTATCTTCATCAGGTCTTAGGCTACAGATTTGATTAGAAAGCCTCTCCGGTATCATGGGGATAACTCTCTTTGGAAAATAAAAGCTGTTACCTCGTTCAGAAGCTTCATTAAAAGTAAGTGAATTCAAACCTACATAATGAGCAACATCTGCAATATGAACCCACAAGCGCCAACCACCATTCGATGTATACTCTATAGAGATGGCATCATCAAAATCTTTTGCTGAAGCAGGATCAATAGTAAATGTATATAGTTTTCTCAGGTCACGTCGGAGTTTAATCTCTTCTTTACCAATTTCTAAAGGTATCTTTTGTATTTCAGATAAAACTTCTGGAGGAAATTCAAGTGGTAACTGATATTGACGTATAACGGCCAATAATTCTACTTGCGGATCTCCTGATGGACCAAGTATCTCTGATATGTTTCCACAAGGTAAATTGCCGCTATTGTGATCACCCCAGTTTGTAACTGTCAACATTACTTTATCGCCTGGCTTAGCCGTGCCCAGCTCATTTATGTTAAACCAATTATGGATTTTCGGATTGGATGGTAAAAAGATCCATTTGTTTTTAACTTTGGCTATATCCCCTGGTATGTTCTCATTTGCGCGCTTAACAATACGCACAACAATACCATGTTCACCTCTACTACTTTTGGAGGCCTCAATCATCACAACATCATTATGATATGCGTTCAATGTGTCTTCACTATCAATATAATAGTCTTTATCTGTAGATCTAACAAATGCAAAGGATCTATCTTTAGCCAGAGAAGTTGCATCAAAAATTCCTTCTATAAGTTGAGAGTTTGGTGTACTATTAGCATTTATTTTCTTGGAAGAATTGATGGTGACTGTCTCCATTCTATGAGGTTTAGAAACTAACTTGTATCGTTTTCTTTCTTTTTGCAGTTTTCCAGCCAATAACAGAGTTGATAGGATTTGACTAACAGAAGATTTGTTTTTCTTTGTAAGTCCAATATATGAGCATATTTCACTGTATGTTAAACCATTGGGATACATATCTGTGAGTTTAGCTAATATGCGTTGTTCTATATCTATGTCGTTCATATTATTATCCTAGTATTGCTTACCAATTTTCTCTTTTAGGAAGGCTATCAAAGCAGGTGTTTCTTCACCGCTCTTTGAAAACCTAAGTGATTGTCCACGAAAAGGATCTAATCTTCGAGGCATCTTGAAAGTAGAGAGCATTATTCCTCTTTTATCTTTATAGAAACAGCCAAAATCGCTCCATGGCCGCTTAATTTTAATAAAAAGATAGCGAACCAAGATCTCATCATCAAATAGATAATATTCAGTGATAATGAAATAGGGTAACAGATTACCATATACTAACAACAAGCCCAGAAAGTAGAATAATGGCATTTGCCAATCAAGCACAGCCATCTTATACAAATATATTGTTAGAAAAGCTAAGAATAAAAGGAGTAGGGAAGAGGCAAGCGGTCTTTCTGCAAATGGCCAGGATTTCCAACTAAGTTTTGGCTCACGATACATTCTGTACAATCTCCCTACATTTCTCTATCTCTTCTTTTATTGTTAGTATATCAGAGAATGTCTTACTATTAGAAAACTTAGAACCTAAAGTGTTTGCTTCGCGTTGCATCTCTTGAAGAATGAAATTTAGCGTTTTTCCGCTTTCTACATCCTTATTAATAGTGTCAAGAAAGGTCTGTATGTGGGATTTTAAGCGAGTTATCTCTTCTTGTATATCATATTTATCTATATATATCGCAAGTTCTTGCATTAGTCTTTGTTCAGTAGTTTCTATATTGTAACTGTTAAGAATCTCATTTATTCTCTTATGCATAGAAGAGAATAATTCTTCCTTAAAAGGTAGAATTTTTTCTTCAATGTAATTCAATGCTTTTTGAATCCTTGTAAATGAACTCATTAGTATGCTCTTCATGCTTTTAGCTTCTAATTCCATTGAATAGACAATTATCTTAAGTGCTTCTTCCAGACAATCGTTGATTAGAGCTATCAAATCAGTATCTTCATCATAACTATTCATAGATTCAACTACACCAGGTTCATTCAATAAATATTCTAACGATACATCGCTAGTTATATTCAAGGATTTCTGTGCTTGACGAATAATGTCGTAGTATTTTTGCAGTTTTAGCTCATTTAAGCGCAGTTTTGGTTCACGATAGTCATTTATATATACCTTGATCTCGATCGAGCCCCTGTTGACATATTTGGAGGTAGTCTTTCGAAGCTCATATTCCCAAAAACTAATTTCTCTTGGCAGATAGCATTTTACGTCCAGATATCTGCCATTAACGCTTTTAATCTCTATATTGCAATCTATGTTGTTTCTGCTAATTTGACTTTTACCATAACCGGTCATACTTTTCATAGTATCTCCATGATTTATTGTGGGGGACAAGAACTTGCCGCACAAGCCATTATAACCGCACAGGCAAGTTTACATAACATGTCTTAAAACTACAATGGCACACCGCATAGCAATGTGCCTGCCGTTGCGTCTTCTACGTATACTTTTACTATTTTTCCTATATGAGTTTCATTACCGTTTAGTACTGCAATTTTAAAATCTCTTGTTTTTCCGGAAACCTGTTGCTTACTTTTTTTACTAAATCCTTCAACATACACTTCAACAATATTGCCTACCTGAGCCTTAAATTTTTTGAGTGTGATCTTTCTTTGCAACTCAATCATTGTTTGAAGCCGTTTTAATCGTATCTTTTCTGGAATCTGGTTTTCAAAATTAGCTGCAGAAGTACCATTTCGTGGGCTATATTTAAAACAAAAAGCATAATCAAATTCAATATTCTCCATTGCACTAAGCGTATCTTCAAATTCTTGATCTGTTTCACCGGGAAATCCAGCAATCAAGTCTGTGGTAATCGCAATATTTGGTATTGCATCTCGAAGCTTGTTAATTCTTTCGAGATATTTATTATAACTATAGGAACGATTCATTCTAAAAAGAACATCGTCACTACCGCTTTGCATGGGTAAATGTATATGCTCACATATCTTTGGATTGTCTCTCATTTGAATTACAAGCTCGTCTGATAAGTCTTTAGGATGTGATGTCACAAAACGTAATCGTCTTAATTCTGGAATATCTTCACTTATCTTATGCAGCAATTTAGGAAAACTTAGTTCTTGATAATGATAGGAATTTACATTTTGTCCTAATAAGCTAATATCCAGCATATTAAATTCAAGTGCAGATTTAACATCGCATAGAATATCATTGTATGGGCGGCTACGCTCTCTACCGCGCACATGGGGCACAATGCAATAAGAACAAAAGTTATTACATCCACGCATAATTGTTACATAAGCACAGTGTTTACCCTGATGAACAGGCATTATAGCATCATATATTTCAACCGGATTAAATTCCAATGCCGAGTGGATATCTGATGAAAGTAAAACGGGAAGATCTTTGTATTGATCTACTCCAACAGCATAGTCTATCCCAATGTCTTTTTCCAATAAGATCCGCCCTATGCGCTGAGCCATGCAACCTAAGAGGACAATTTTAAACCAAGGCTTTTCTTTTTTGCGATGACGTTCATTAGATATTCTGCCTAATACTCTGCGTTCTGCATGTTCACGCACCGAGCAAGTGTTAAAAAGCAGAATATCGGTTTCATCAATACTGTTTGCCGGAGTATAGCCGGCATTTTGCAGAATTGAATATACTAATTCGCTATCTGCCACATTCATTTGACAGCCATAGGTTTCTATATAAAACTTCATTTTTAATTGGTTCCTAGAAGATGCCGCCGAAGATTCGGGGTAGCATCAATAATATGTTTAAGAGTTTGTGGTTCTATTGTTTGATCTGCGTCGCAAATGTTTTCACTGGGATTTGTCGTACATTCTAACAAAAGGCCATCTGCTCCTGCCGCAATTGCCGAATATGCGAGTGAAGGCACCAGATTTCTATTGCCAGCAGCATGGGACGGATCGGCTATTACAGGCAAACCACTTTTTCTTTTCATTACGGCTATAGCAGATACATCAAATGTATAGCGGGTATCCCTTACAAATGTTCTGATGCCTCTTTCGCAGAGTATTACTTGCTCATTTCCATTATCAATTATATATCCTGCTGCTGCCAACCATTCATCGTATGTAGCGGCAATTCCTCTTTTAAGGATAATCGGTTTATCGATATTCCCCAGTGCTTCTAAAAGAGGGTAGTTATGCATGTTCCTAGTGCCAACTACCAGAACATCTATATGTTGCGCCATATATTCCACTTTATCAATTTGTGTACATTCAGATACGGTAATCATATCTAGTTCTTTACCCACATTTTCTAAATGAATAACTCCAGAATCACCTAGTCCTCTAAAGCTATGGAATGATGTGCGCATTTTGTATGCTCCTCCACGCAAATACTTAATACCAAGCTCTTTTAGAACTTGAGCATTATTATAGAGGTTTTCATAGTTCTCTATAGTGCATGGCCCTGCTATTATCTCGAATTTACTTAACCCGAATCTTTCTATTTTATCCATTTTGCGTATCCCATTGAAATTCCATTGTTGCATACCACGAAATCTAAACCCTCATATCTGTCCAGCAATAGCTTGATTATTTGTGCAGCAATTCTCATTGAAGAAATCTCCCAATTGTTGTCTGCTTTCTCTTTATGTTTAGCGTGTGTACTATTAGAAATACGTAGTAAAAAATCATCAAGCTCTTTTAACGTGATATTGGGTGCCAAATCATTACTTTGTTTTATAGGAACACTTCTAATATAGTGCAACAACATAGTTGCCGTGAGTCCTACTACTATTAGTCGTAGCTTATTAAATTGCGGTAACTTAGAATATCCAGTATCAATAATGGCAATAATATCGTTACCTAGATTCTCTTCATCTAATAAACTTATAAGACCCATGTCTAATGAAACCCCAGTTGGTTCACCATCAATTTGTTCCCAAGATATCTCTGTGCTTGACCCACCAATATCAATAACTACATTATCTTGTGTCGGTTGCATATATTCTTGTGCCGCAAGCCATGAGTATTTTAATTCTTCCATTGCACTAATTGTTTTCGCTTTGATCTGGTAAGAATTGGAGAGTGATTCTATAAACTTAGCTGCATTTTTAGCTTTTCTGCTTATTCCAGTAGCAATTAACCGTTTATGGGATTCTATATGCTTATCCTTCATTAATAACTTGTTCATGCTTAATATGGCACAATGCATACTTTGATCTGCTAGCATGCCGTTATTGAATCCTCTAGCTAATCCAGTAGTACACCAAAAACGATGAATAACCATGCTTCTGCTCTTATTATACAAAAGGTAGTTCATATTGTTTGAACCCAAATCAAAAATGCTGAGAATTCTGTCTTTAGGAAACTGGATTTTTATCCATTCATTTAGCATATCTCCAACGATGAAGGAGTTTGATGCTTCCCATTTATAATCGGTCTTACTTATTGTTGCAAAAAGTTTTCGGATCTCCCCCACCTGATTAGGAAAATCTTCAACCATTAATGCATTGGGATAATGCTTTACTCCTTCTATTAAAACTCGTTCTTCGGGATAGTTTTTCCGCGGGATATAAAGCATGGATTTACCCATAGTTAAAATTTCGGCAAATGTGCTGTAGCCTGGTTTACAGATAATTAAATCTGAAAAATGGATCAGACTTAAGAAGTCTTCATCCTGCGGCACATTAATTAGTCTTGGCATTGATTCGTGGTGATAGGGACTAATAACCACTCCATCCCAAGCTTCGCATATTTCCTTAATTGGAAGGGAAATCTTGCCCTCTCCGCCAAACATTAGAAGCAGTATCTTTTGCTCTTTGTTGATTTTATATTGGTTGTGTATATCTTTGAAAGCATTTTTAGTTCTAGACACCAACCCACCTTCAGTAGGTTCCTTAAATCCGGGAACACTCTCGCGAGAGCCCAAATCCAGCAAATAGGTTTTATCCATACGGCGATACAGAGCCCAGATTGTGTTAAGCACGGGTACAAGATCCTCATCCGTATTAAACAACTCATGATATACAAAGTACCAATCAAAATTGCTTATACCAAATATGGGAATATTGGCAAAACCACAAGCTTCAACGATTAGATATGGGATATCACTAATTACTAAATCTATACCTGAATCTCGCAAAAAATCCACTTCTTGGGCAACCAATTCTTCTCGTTTCGAAAATAGTTCAAGAAGGGCTGCCTTTGTAGCTGGAAGATCGCTTATCAGATTTTCTTTGTGCACTACTCCCCTATCGATTTTTGTTTCCCTATACACAACAAATTGCGAATCAAGCCCCTGAAATAGGAATTGAGGGCGATCGGTGCAAAGATATACAAATATTCCAAACTCAATAAAGCTTTGTGCTAAAGCAGATATTCTTGAAGCATGGCCAAAACCATGATTTGAAGCATATAGTGCTACTTTCATGAAACCCCTAATAAAGAATTAATATATGCTCATCTTCTGCATTCTTAAACTGCAGCATTATGCGATTTGGCATACAAATTATTGGCATCTTATTGCTAAATCCCTGCTTAACGCATCGTTTATCCGGACAATCACTTTTTGCTATTCGAGCTTTACCATAAGCGATTTCAATTGTAACATGCTCATCAATTTCTATTATTCTATCTTTATTCAATTCATAGCTTCCTTGTAAGTGGTCATCCTTATAAACATATACCTTTTGGGGCTTTGAATATTGGGCTTTAAAAAAAGCTGCTGCAACGATCAAACAGAGCAGCACCAGTATTAGGTCACCAATAGTTAAGCTGCGAAGATACTTAGAAATCATAAACCCCATAAATCTTATGTTTGCAATGGGGACAAAGAGCATCAGCTTCAACTGTACTACGGCACCAGTGCATTCTTCTTTCAATTATTTCTTTACCGCAATTGGGACATTTAGTACTAGCATAATCATCTATAGGAAGATTGCCGCCGTACACATAGTCTAACTTATTTTTGGCTATAGCAATAGCAGAAGCCACATCGTCTATTGAGGTTGGAGGAGTATCAATCAAATAATCCGGATGATAAGCAGAGATATGTAGAGGCATCTCTTTATTGATTTCTGCCAAATATTGGCAATACAATTCCAATTCTTTGCTATTATTATTCAGACTCGGTATCAAAAGAAGCGTAATTTCGGTATGAATATTAGCAGCTACACACATTTCAATCGACTTTTTAACCGGATCGATTGAGCCGCTACACAGGTCTTGGTAAAACTCATTTGTGAAAGACTTCAAATCGATATTTATCGCTTTAATATAAGGTATGATTCTCTTTAGGGGCTCTGGATTTATATATGCATTGGATATCAATACAACATCTACGTCGGGGTATTTTTCTGCAAAATCAATTATGTACTCATACCAAGTTAGTGGCTCGGTATAAGTAAATGCTATTTGTTTTATTTTGCATTTGCTGCATACAGTTTGGTAAAGATCATCAATAGATATGGAGATTGTGGGGCTAAGCAATTGAGATATGCTGTAATTCTGACAAAATTTGCAATTCAGATTACAAGAATTTGGCCCTAACGATAAAATGCGAGAACCCGGTCGAAAGTGATATAAAGGTTTTTTTTCGATGGGATCGATACTTATGCCTATACTTTGAGCATAATTGTTGGCATACAGTTTACCTTCAATATTCTCACGGCTACGACATTTACCTTGCTCACCGGAATGAATGACGCAGTAATGAGGACACAGTTCACATTGCACTGTCTCCTTGTTTAAGTTCTTGTAAAACATTGCTTCACGCATTATGGTAGACATTTCATAATTCCTTTTATGTGATTTTCCAGAGCTTCGGCATTTTCAGTCAAGACTATTTTTGCCCTCTTCCCCATTTCTTCTCGCATGGTATCGTTTTTTAAAAGTTTGATGATGTCTTGCTGTAAAGTACGTATGGAGGATACCACTAGCGCTTTATTCTGAGCCAATTTATTAACTGAACTTTTACAAGAAGCATGATATTCTCCAATTATTATTGCCTTACCATAAAAAGCAGGCTCTAAAGGATTATGACCTCCAAAATTATAAAAAGATCCACCTACAACAGCTAAATCGGATATAGCATAAGCCTTGTCTAAATATCCCAATCCATCAATCAATAATATTTCATATAAACTGCCATTGCTCAATTCTGAGAGCTTGCAATACTCGTATTCTATTAGCATTCGTTCTACTTCATCACAACGTTTGGGATGCCGTGGTGCCAAAATTACTCGTAAATTAGGTATTTCTGCTTTCAAACTGGGAAAGATTGTCATTAAAAGGTTTTCTTCACCAGGACGCGAACTCCCCCATACCAGAATCTTATCATTTTTCTTAAAGCCAAGTTTTTCTCTGGTTTTCAAATTGTCATACTGAGTAAGTTGGAGGCAGTACTTGAGATTTCCAGCCGCGAGAACTCTTGTATTCCAAATCTTCTTAAAACGTTGCTGATCATCTTTACTCTGCGCTAAAACAAGTTGAACATTTCTCCCTAAATAGCGTAATAATCCTTTCATTCTCAGGTATCTATCAAGAGACTTATCACTCATACGTGCATTGATAAATATAACTGCTACATTCATGCGTGCCGATATATCCAGCATCATTGGCCATATTTCGGTTTCTACAACAATTATTAATCTTGGTGATATCGCCTTTATTTGTTTAAACCTTAATGATGCAAAATCTAGGGGAGCAAGCGTGACCCTCAATTCAGGAAACTGACGTTTTGCCAAATCTCTTCCTGTTACTGTTACAGTATTTATAATAAGAGGAATGCCTTCCTTGATCAGATGCCTTACTAGTGGGATAATAGCATTTAGTTCACCAACAGATGAACAGTGAATCAATACTGGATTATCATTATTGGATTCTGGAATTATTATTGACTCACGATAATTAAATAGTGGTAAAATTAGCCACAAGATTGGACGGCTGATAAAAAAGATCAGCTCTGTTACTAGCTTATACCCCACCAAAAGAATGTTGTAGTATATCTTCATTGCAACCCAATTAAAAAGGACGCCTTACAGGCGTCCGATATTATGGCGGGAGCGACGAGACTCGAACTCGCGGCCTTCTGCGTGACAGGCAGACGTTCTAACCAAACTGAACTACGCCCCCAGCTTTTGTTCTGTATGCGTATGTTGTTGCATAAACCTTTAATCCTGCTTTTTTGTCAAGTAGAATTTAGTTATTTCTGCAGTATAACATATATCTCTATAATAATCAGTAAGATATGTAAATCGCGATAAATAGACTATAAAGATTCACCCAGATTTACATATTGCGATTACTTGGACAAATGCAAGTGCCAAAACAGATCTAAATCCAAGACTACAATGCTTTTTTTACGAAATCCATACTGGTATATTGCATATATCATTAAGAGTATTTTTATCAAGATTTGAAGTTAAATATAGGTACAAGAAATGGTACAAAACAGTGTCCGATTTGCAGGTTTTGCGCTCGATAATAACGAGATTTCCGAACTTTTTTGACTTAACATCGCTTACAAAGATGAAAACAATGCAACGGGTCTCTTGCCTTACATAGATTATGAGTACCTTGGGATATCAGATGCCCTCAAACAACCAGAGAAACAATGAGTTGGAATTTACACCAACATTTGGGACTCAACTTAAGCTTTTTATTGCTCTTCCCCACCTTGCACTTTTTGGTAATCGTTAAATAAGGTTTACCTTAACATTATGCTGAAGATGAGGTTCATCTCGGGAT
>Ga0172377_10001304_pt1 | contig 24940 bp, 39 predicted proteins | sample Pumphouse3metaG_FD_119749 | JGI IMG/M metagenome (GOLD analysis project Ga0172377, IMG submission 119749) | Leachate microbial communities from a municipal landfill in Southern Ontario, Canada - Pumphouse #3 metaG | ecosystem: Engineered > Solid waste > Landfill > Unclassified | place: Canada... | reverse complement strand
CAAAATTCAATTTTTGCGCCTTGTGCCGCATCTTCTATTGCTTCATTATAAGCGTCTTTCTGAATCTGCCCAATAACTTTTATCGCTTCTTCTTTGGTAACTGCTGACAAGAAGCCTTTATACTTGTTGTATATTTGCTCTGCTGTTTTCATAACTTCACCTCAATTCTTAATTCTGCTTCTTCCATGATTATTTCCTTTTATATTCTATTGACAATAGTCTATCTATTTCAGCAGCAATTAAAGCACCTGCTTTCTGCAGTTCACGAATACGATTTCTGGGACATGGCTTCCACCATTTAGTTAACCAATATTTTGGCCACATTGGAGATGGAGGTATTTCATAACCATCTCTGATTCTGTCTTTCATGAATGGAGTAAAAGCATAAGCTGCCGCTGCTGCTGCTAATTCATTTTGATCACATTCTTTGTCGTGTTCAGCCGTCCATCCTTCAACTTCAATTTGTCTTTGCCTTTCTTCGGCAATTAATTCAATTCCTGTTTTCATAATCCTAAAGCTTTATTAATTACTTCTTTGTTTCTAGTTCTCCATCCCGTTACAAGTGCCGTCATACCCTCTGCTCTTGGGTCTGTTTTTTCGATTTGTGCCATATTCCCCTCTAAGACACACAAATCCTTGTCTGTCTCGAGAAGTGCTTTAAGCATTTCAGGTGCCGCTGCGATAAGTTTGTCGTTAGCACATGCTTCATTTTTTGTTGGTTTATTTAACGTCCTGCAAATAAGGTCCTGTTGCGCCCCTGTTGAATCTGTTAAAACTATCCATTCCTGTTGCGCCCCTTTAAATTCTTCCATAATTTATTTTATTATTTTGTTTTATTCACACAATCTGGCATTTTTGTAAAACTTTCAGTACATCCATATAGACAATTAATATCACATTGTTTCGACGGATAATTCCAAAAACCCAATTTCCCCTTAATATCCAAAATAGGTTTTTCAAAAAGGATTGGATCTTCGAGTACCCAGTTGTAGATTTTCTTATCATATTTTATTGGAAACCCAAACTCGTCAAACTCTATCGGTTCAGACTTCTCTGCCCAAATACTTGGGTGATTAACAACACAATCTACTATTTTGACACTGCCTACTATTGCACCTGTTTCGCATTTACTCCAATCTGTACCGGATTTTGATATTTTACGGAGAAAATTGTCTATAACTCCGGCAAGCGGAGAATTCCAAAAGTTTGCCGATTTTGCACTTGCATGAATTAATATTCTTTCCCCGATATATTTTTGAGGACATTTCCACGTGCGGTTTTCTATATCTTTAATTCCTGTGCAAATCAAAGAAGCATATGGTTGTTTTACGCTGATCGTTTTCATAATTCTGTTTTTATTTTCTAGCTTGTTTGACTATTTCAATTAAAGTTTTAAGACATTCTAAACTAGCTTCTTCATAAGAAGAGAAATCTTCATCCCACAAAACATCTAAAGTATCATGTGGCATTTGTATATGCCATTGCCATGATTCTTGACTTACTGAAGTAATTGCAGAATGAAGACTATATACTTCTCTAAACCAATTAAAAGATTGTTGCCATAGAGGTGCATTAGTATGAAAATCTTCTGGTATAGTAATATATTTTCCAGCGTTATAGTTAGAATACATAATTTCTAATTTAACAACAGTACTACATAAACTTTCTATATAATATCCAAAACATTCTTCATCAAAACCTAACTCTTTAAGTTCTAATGCTGACTCATATGGAATAAATTGTTCTTCTATTTTATTCATAACTTAATTATTTATTTTTTCCCCTTTGATGCTCCATAGAAATATGTAATTATTACTACTAAAGTAATAACATCAATAATAAAAGAATGTGCCACTAACAATGAAAATAGAATATTCAAACCAATAGCTACAACTAATACTAGTGCTGTAGCTAAATCAGAAAGAATACTCTGAATTGTTGTTTCTTTGTGAATAATATATGAACCATGTCTCATGTCTGTAATATAATAATATCTCATTTTATGTAAATTTATAATGTCTCTAATTCATGTTTTAATTCTTCTACTCGAATAACAAAACGCGTTTCTATAAAATCAAGACCATAAACTTCTAAAGCGTTATATATAGCTTTTTTATGTTCATATGGATCTTCTGATTTTAAACCTTCAATACCTTTTCTTAATAGACGTATTTTTCTTCTAAGCTCAACAGCTTTTCTAAATTTAGCTGATAGTATGTACATTTCTATAATTTATAAAATATTCAAATAAAGACATCTTATTAAAAGATATTCTTTTATCACTTCTGCTTGTAGGCGCATACTTTTGCTCAACAGCATCAATATACATTGTAAATGTAAAATCATCTCCCATATAACATTGATTCCATCTTTCGGGATCAATCATTGACTCTACATTTAATTGTTCCAAAGCTAAATTGTCAAAAGATATTAAAAATTTTCCTAAATATGGTTTTAAATTATTTTTCCACTTCAGTATATTCTCAGCTACTTTTGAATTTAAATATAACCTTCCTCTACCAAATGTTTTATAGCCTAAAATAAGAACTTTGCAATTATCAAGTTCATTTAGAGTATCTAATATACTAATATCATGTACTCCAGCTATAACATGGTAAACAATATTGTTACTCAAAGATTTTAGTTCTTTGATTTTCTCGAAATCATCTCCATTTATAGAAATACCAAGACCTTTAATTAGATCTTCTTCTAATAATGTTTCGATTGTAGCAAAATGTTTCTTTAAATGCATTTGATTAACTGTCATATTACAGATTAATCCTTTAAATTGACACCATATAAGAAATTCTAAAAGATCTGGATGGTCTAAAGGATTTCCTCCACCTATGGCTAACTCAACTCCAGCAGGTAATGAGATTAATACTTCTTTTAATTTTTCTAAATCTGCATGCTTACCTTTTACAGTGGAAGATTCATGACAAAATTTACATCCCATATCACAATAGTTCGTAATTTTTATGTCTAAAGATTCAGGAAAATATGGGGTAGGAATATCTTCATATTCTCTAATTTTTGTGCCATCTTCAAAAATTGACACTGTTGTATTACCATTTCGGTAATGTGCTAATAATTTATTTTTAACTATCATATCCATAACTACAGATTATATTCAGTACTGTTCCGTCTTCTAATGTGTGTTTATTATAATCGACATCTAAATCATAACAAAATTGATGATAATTTTTACAAATATCACCTTCATACGCTTTATAAAATTCTTCTAATTTAGTATTTCCTATATATACTAATTCACCCTTCTTCCACTTTGCTAGTTCTTCATCAGTACAAACAACTAAACTATGTGTGGAACTACTATTAGTTTCAAATATTCCTAATCTTACTTGTATCATTTTTAGTGATTATCATTATCAGTTTCAAAAGATGAATCTTGACAGAAAAGAAAATTTTCTAAATTTCTTTCTGATGCAAATATTTCTGAAGCTTTATATATACTTTGATGATCAATATATCCAAAATCAGGAAATTCATCATTCTTTAATAATTCTACTAATGCTTCATAGTAATATTGATTACCTTCACTGTCTTCATAAACTAATTCAACTCCTTTTAAATTCTTTTTTAAAGTTTCATTTAATAAATCTAAATCTTCTTCTGTGCTATAATTTACAGCAAATGTAAAAGCATAAGATACTTTGTCAAAGAAGCGGCTGTAAGACTCTTGTATCCAACCATAATCTCCTGAACATACTGTAAATTCTCCTTTTATATCTTTAGGGATAATAAATTCTCCATCTCCAATTGTTACACTGTGTGTACTGCTACTATTTGTTTCAAATACACTTGTTCTAATTTGTGTTACCATTCTATGTTTGATTCTCTAAACATTATACTATCATCTTCTGCTTTTAAAATTAAATCTTCTAATACTTCTATACATCCTTTTAAAGACATATCTTCCTCAAAAAAATAACCTTCATCTTCGTCATACATACCAAAACTCTCTTTAATTTCTGTATATATTATTTCATATTTACATTGTTCTTTTAGTAATTGAAATAATTCATTTTTATTCTGTTCTGATATATATGCATCCATTACAGCGTGAATAATCATAGAAAACTTTTCTTCATAAGTTTTACACTGCATTATCCATCCCGCATCCACTGCGGTCGATAATTTATATAAATTTTCATAGTGTAATCTTCCATTTTCTACTAAATCATCTTGTTTTTTTATTGTAAAAGAATGGGTACTTGAGGAATTAGTTTCAAATACACCTGTTCTAATTTGTTTCATTTTATTTGTTATTAAAATAACTTCAGAATCACAATAGACTCTGAAGTTATATTTATTATATAATGTTTTCTTTAATTAAAATATCTTTAATCTTGTCTATTAAGTCTTGGATAGAGCCATCATTATCAATGATATAATCCCAATCTTCATAATTATCTAGAGCTGTTTCAGAAAGATGTTCAGTAATATTATTTACTTTAATGTATTCACTTCTATTTACATACATATCATCCTGTATTTTAATTTTCTCTCTATTAACTCTTATTAACATTCCTTCTTTAGCTCTTATTACATCAGCTTCATTAGGAAATCTAACATCTGAAATGATCCAATTAGGATATTTAATATGATCACTGAGAAGATATTTTGGCTCAAGTAATTTATCACTTAATACAAGGTCTTTTCTGTAATCTGCCATTGTAGCATTTACCCAAATATTAGGATGGATTACTTTACGACCACAATCTGTTCCTAATAATTGTAAAAGTAATCTAGGAGTAAGAGCAACTAATTCTTTTTCTTTAGTGTAACCATCATAAGTAGTATAGGGATACATCTTTCCTTTTTTATCTTTATAATACCACCACTCTTCTCCTAATTCTTTTTCTTTGAATTCCCGATCTTCTAATTGTTCTCTTGTACAGTTAAGTAAGATACATACCATATCTTTTAACTTATCTGCAAATTTTACAATTTTAAATCCAGATTCTGCACTTACATCAATGATAAGTTCTCCAATATTATTGGACCAATAATATTCTCCATATTTTAAATTAGGAGTACCATTAGGTTTATATTTAGCAATTAAATATTGAATAATATATGCTATTTCATCCTTTCCAGAACCTATTTTTCCACTTATTCCTATAATCATATTTTATTCTTTTTCAAAATTAATCTCTAAAAGAATATATAACATCTCACACTGATGTTCATTTAATTCTAAACAATATTTTGTTACTTTCATTTTATTTTAATCCTAATAAATAATTGTATTTGTGAATGCTATCTACAAAAATTGGAACATATTTACCTAAAAAACCATTAGGTCTAATAAGTACTTTTTCTCCATCATAGTAAATATAAAAACCTCTCTTTTTAAATTTCTTGATTTGACATCTTAAATCTAAAAATTCTACTTCATTTAAACTACCATATGAAGAACCATCAGGACCAAAAACTTCAATAGTTTCAGGTGGTATGACTTTTACTTTTATTGTATTCATACTAATGTTTGATTTTAACAATTCTTGTACCAAATATACCCTTTTTAAGTTTATAATCTAAACCTTCTAAAAAGCTACTTAATTTTTCTTCTTTTGGAATAAGTTCTTCTCTTAGTCCTTTAACTGTTCTATCATACCAATTTATTTCAGATTTTCGTTCTTTATTTATTTCACTTACCTTTGCAGAATATTCTTTTTCTAATTCTTCTGCTTTAGATTTATACCAAGCTTCCCATTCAGATTCAAATTTTACACTTTGTTGTATATCTTCTCGAATTGACCATCGTATTTCCTCTTCAATATCTGAAAAATTAACATAAGTATCCTTAGTTTTATTTATAGATGAGATCATATTACCTACATTATCAGTTATATTATTAACTAAATCACTAAAAATAAAATTCCGATATCCATGATTTTCACTCCACGTGAATATACTAAAATTAATACTACAATATAAGTCTTTGTCTGAGATAATAGGTGTTTTTATAATAACTTTAGACTGATTTATTAACTCTTCAACTTCTTTTTGATGATTATTAGCTTCTTTTTCACTTCTAGTTTTTTCTTCACTTAGAAGATTTTCTAATTCTTTGATTCTATTTCTTAAAGAATCATATTCTGAAATATCAATTGTAACTTGTGCCATTGTTTTTTTTTATTTTACCACAATATTATATTGTAATTAATTCCTAGTCCTACATAAGGACCGTAGCCTATATTATTAGTTCTTAAATTATATATTCCTCCAAAACCTGTTTGAAAAGAAATTCCAAATCTTTTTTGTTTAGGAACAGATACCTGATAAACTCTTAAATCAGATGTAGTTGTATAAGGGTTTAAATTAGTAACAATTGCATAAGGTATTCCTTGTTTAAATAAAGTTTTACCTTCATATCCAATTATTAAACTATATTTATTTTTTACTTTTAAATCAAAATAAGAAAATCCTTTATTAAATCCATATATAGAATTTATCCATTCATTATTTATTGTATCTAATAATACAGATTGAGAAAATATTAGTGTATCTCCACCTATAGGATAATATTGTTTAATAGTATCCGTATAATGTGTTTCAGATTCTAATATTAAAGCAGTGTTTAAATCTTGAATTTTCTTATCCTTATTCTTTATAAGTTTTTGTAGTTCAAGATTATTTCCCGTTAAGTTCTTAATAGTTAAAAAATCAGATTTTTTATCTGTTTGCATGACTTGTATTTTAGCCACGTTTAAAGAATCTTTATTTTTCCAAGTCTTAAGTGTATCACTTATCGCATTATAAAGTTCAACTTGTTCTTTAAAGTTGGACTTACTCTTTTTGGACTGATTATAAAAAATAATTGCCACACTTAATAGTGCAGCAATTACTATAATCAAAATAATATTTAATTTATTCATTGTTTCTATTCATAATCTCGTACAACTTGAAAAATTGGTTGTTGTGGAACTCCATCTTTTGACCACTCAAAAAACTTTACAGTTCCAAATTTACCTATTATATCATCAATATCTCTCATATATTGATCCTTAAGTTCTCTATCTCCAATTGGTTTAGCAGCAAAAGGTTTATTATCCTCAGTTTCCAGAATAAAGCAAAAATCTTCTTCTCTAAGACCATATTTATAGTCTATGATTTTGAATTCTTGTTCCATATATTCTTTAACCTTAATCATATCACTTCCTCTTTTACCAAACTGATAAGTACTGGTAGGTTTTCTTGCAACTAATCCTTCATATCCTTCAGCAACCCATTTATTATGAAGTTCTTGAATTTCTTTAAAGCTAGTTGTTTCTACATGTTCAAGTACTTTAATCTTTACAGAATCTTGAAATATTTCTTTAATTTCCTTTAAAACTTCTAATCTTTCTTCAAAAGTTTTTGTGGAATCTGCAATATCATAAATCCAATATTCTAGAATTTCACATCTATCTTCCCATTCTTTAAGTCTAGCTATACCACTAAGTTCTTGTAAATGATGCCCATGATTATAAAGCTCTCCATCAAGTATTACAGATGGATGTTTTGAAAAAAATTCTTTTAACTCTTTTCTTATTAAAGTAGTAGGAACATTATATTCTTTACCTCCTCTAGAGATAGCATGAATTTCTTCCTTACTCAATTGCATTAAACATCTTACACCATTTAATTTTCTACTACAGAATAATCTTTTATTTAGAACAGAAGTTTGACATTTATTAGCATCTTTAGCTAACATAGGCTTTAGAAATCCACTACTATCAGTCTTAACTGAAGGTACTAGAATATTCATTTCACTTTCACTAATATCCTTAAATGGAGTTTTAGATAAATCTGAAATTTTCTTATATCCTTTGTCTAGATATTTATTTATAATACTATTAAATTGAAGTTCAGCTTGTTCTAAAACTGTTCTTTTAGCTTTACCAACTTCAATAACTAATTCGGGTTGTTCTGTTTGTTTACCAAGATATTGTCCTGTAATTCTTTCTATCGTAAAGACATTACCTTCTTGTGAAAGTTTTGCCTGTACTTGTTGAACTTTATCTCTAGCATTCCTAGCTACTAGGTATATATTTTGTAAAATTACCATTATTTTTTACTACTTTTACTACAATTACTACAATAATTATAAACCCAACTTTTGATAGTAACTTTCTCAGAACCTCCCGATCCACAGAGTTCACAAGTGTCTCGACATTTTTCTTTTGTCTCTTTGATAATTTGTTTGAACTTTGGAGAGAAGTCTCCAATCACCTTTAATTCACCAAAACTGGATTTTATTTCTTTTATCTTGTTTTTATTTTGTAATCTAATTATGAAATTGGATAAAGGCTTAGGAAGCCATTTAATCCTAAGCTCTTTATCAAATTTTTGTAACATATTTTGAACATGGTTTTCCCATGTTTTTGGTACAGTTATGTTTCCTTTAAAAAAATAGTTATACTCCACTCGATCCATATCCATTTAACCCTCTATCAGTATCAACTAGGTAATCGACTTCTTCCCAAATTACTTTAGGAACTTTTTGAAGTACTAACTGAGCGATACGATCTCCATTTTTAATAATAAATTCATCTTGACTTGAATTATATAAGATAACTCCAATAGAATTTCTATATCCTTCATCAATAGTACCAGGCGAATTTAATACAAAAATACCTGACTTTAAAGCTAATCCAGATCTACTACGAACTTGAAATTCATAATCTTCAGGAAGAGCCACATAAATATCAGTAGGTATCAATACTCTAGTGCCTGGGGCTAATATTATATCTTCTTTTAAAGAAGCACAGATATCTAATCCTGAATCACTATTATGAGTATATTTAGGCAGTGGATTGCCAGATTTATTAATTATTTTTACTTTCTCTGTCATATGTCCTTGTTAATCCATACATTAAATCAATAAGTAGGAATGTTCTATTTATATTAATTTCATCTGAATAACGATATGTTTTACGTAATATTTTTGTAGAAAAATTTTTCCAGTTTAAATATTCTTCGTCTGAATCGAAGCTATAATACATCCACCAGTCTTCTCCTTCTATTTTAATATTTGCAAATACATATTCCATGTTTACTTTGTATTTATGTAACTCATAGTCTATAATTAATCTGAGACAATGTTTCTCACTAATTCTTCTAGCTATGCATATTAAATACCAGTCTTTTATCTTTCTTATTACTTTTTTCATATATTAACCGCATTTTGAATTACCGCAACTTTTACATATTTTGCAGCCATTCTCATAAACTATACTAGTTTCTCCACATTCAGAACAAACTTCATCAGTTTTTGTTCCATCTTCTATGAATGATTTTATAGCTCTGATAATTCCAAATTGCCATGAATTCAAAGTTTTATTGTTAAATTCTAGTTTTTCTATAATATTAACAATACTCTCTAATGGAGTTCCTTCTCTTAATAAAGCAGATACAAATCTTGCATAATTCCAATATTCCTTATTAAAAATTCTATTTAATCCTCCTAGAGTATTAGAATAACCATAGTTATCTACATATCTAAAATCATATCTAGATCTTTCTTCAGATGGAACCTTAATGATTACTCCTTCCTCTACATATGAAGGTATTGGAAAAGAATCTAAATCATTAATTCCTGTAAAAATTTCATAAGGTCTATTATTCTTTACTCCAACAAAAGCAATCCAACTCTTCTTTTCATTTTTAAATCTTAATACTTTACAAGGAAGTTCTAATGGTCTATCCTTAAGTCTATTATGTGTATCAACTTGTACAAGAATACCTGACCTACTTCCTGATCTATAAGTAGTAAGACCTTTTAAATTCATTTTATAACCTAACCTATATAATTGATCTACAGTATCTTTAGAAACATCTTCTGGAAGATTAACTGTAGAACTAATACTATGAGTAGTATACTTTTGTAAAATAGATTGAGTATCTATTCTTTGTTCAGGAGTTAAATCATTAGCTGTTTGTTTATACCAAGGAGATTCTGCATACAATTTATCTAAATTCTCAATAGATACATCTTGTAATTCTGTTTTATACTTTGCTTGATACCAATCTCTAAATTTAGGATGAATAACCATATAATTCTTAAATCCTACTCCATTTTGATCTATAAAATCAGGAATTTCTCCGGAATTACATTTTTTTCTTCTTTTATAATATAAAGAAAAGATTGGTTCACATCCTGAGGTAGTTCCTGCAAGAATACTAAGAGATCCAGTAGGAGCAATAGTACTTAAACTAATATTTCTACGACCATATTTTTGCATTCTAGCTACTTGCTCTGGATAAGTTTCTCGAATAAATTCATAAAAAGAATTATTACCTTCTTCAGATTTATTATATTCTAAAGCATTATCATATGCAGGAAAAGCTCCATTTATAATTGCTAAATCAATTGATGCATCTAATTCTGCTTGTAGTTTTATTTTCATCAATTTCTCAACTGCTTTTGCGTCACCATATGGAACACCCAAAGCAGCACAGTAATCTCCTAAAGCAGTTATACCAGTACCAGTTCTTCTTCCTCGTTGACCTATTTCATAAACCTTTTTCCATAATTCTGGTTCATCTCCAAAATCAATAATTCTTTGAATATGTTCTAATTCAATGTCAACTAGAGTATCAGCAATAATTTGAGCTTCATAGAATACTTGATAAGCTACACGCTCATTAAGATAAGCCCCGTCAGTAAAACGAAAATCTACAAGATTATAAACATTGATAGCTATTAATCTACAAGCATCATAGGAACTAAGAGGTATCTCACCGCAATTGGAAACATTTAGTCCTCCAGTCCAGTAAGTATGAGTTTTATTATCTACAGTTATGTCAAATACTTCTTCTGTACTTATAAATTCTTCAGAAATAACTTTAGCTACCTCTTTTCTTCCAGAATTTTTAGTATTAATAATGTTTTCTAACTTTTCTGTTTTATATTTCTGTACAAAACCTATAAGGTCATAAAACTTTTTTCTATCTGGTCCAATATTAATATCATAACTTTCCTTACATTCGTACTCTCCATTATTGAACTGAACTTTTTTAGTTTTATTAGTAGTAAAATAAGACGAGATTCCCAAAGAAGATAACATTATTTGCACTTGGTCTCTGAGTTTAGTAGAAGAAGTTTTTAATGTTACTCTTTTATCTACAACAGATCCATTTGCTGTATATAACCCTCTTAGAAAACCACATACTTTATCTTTATTACCAAAGACAAATCTTTCTGGAATTTCTCTAACAGGTAGTAAAGGAAGTTCTTCAGAAGTTATAGTTGTTTTAATTGTATAAGCAGTTGGTTTTAATTTTTCTCTGTGTTCTATTATATAATCAGCTACTTCAGAATCAAAATAATCTTGATCATTTTCTCCTATACATAAGAATATTAAATTGTTACTAGCTTTATGCACAGAACCATCTCCTATTACCAATCCATCCATTACATCTTGACTATCTATAATAGGTTTAAATTCTTCTGAATATTTAAGAGTGTCTATACTTTCAGCTTTTTGTACCTCTACTTTAACTCCTTTTTCAACTATTTTATGTTCTTTAGTACCAATAAACATTCCTCTAGTAGTTTGGTACTTATATACATCTTGTACTCCAGAAGATTGCTTATTAATTATTTTAGACCATCCTTCAGAACTCCAAATTTTATCTCCTATATTAATGTCTTTAAAAGTCTTAATTCCTTCAGGAGTTAAAACTGTTGCCCAAGAAGGTTGACATGGATTTGTAGATATAGCTCTATACTCTGGATATACACTAGCGGGATCATAATCTATAATATTATCCCAAAATAAAATTCCAGGCTCTGCTGATTTCCAATTAGATTCAATTATAGTTTCCCATAATTCTTTAGCTTTTACTCTTTTAATATATCCAGCTACATAAGGATTTTTATATAATTTATTATATTCCTTATACCCTTCATAATCTTCTAATGATATTTTAGTATCACAAGGAAATCTCAGAATATAATCTTCATCCTTTTCTACAGCATCCATAAAGTCTTTACTGACTTTTAAAGATATATTTGCTCCAGTAATTTTGGTTAAATCTCTTTTACAGACAGCAAATTCAGGAGAATCAGGATGTCTAATATCTAAAGATATCATTAATGCTCCACGTCTACCCTCTTGTCCCACAGTATTAGTAGTTTGACTAAATAATTCCATAAAAGGAACTACTCCGGTAGTTGTATTAGCAGCATTATTGACTTTAGCCCCTCTTGGTCTAAGTTCTGACATATCAGTTCCTACTCCTCCACGTCTTTTATAAATATTAGCCATTTGTTTAGCAGTTTCAAATATCTCTGAAATAGAGTCATCTGTTCCTACTACATAGCAATTACTTAAACTGACAGGCTTTCCTGTACCAATTCCAGCAAGCACTGAGCCTCCTGGAATTATATATTTAAAATCCTTAAATAGACTACCAATTAAATATTCATAAGATAATTCTAATCTTTCTTTACCATATCTTGATAACCTATCATCATATTTAAAGGTTTTATTAAAATTAGTAGTTAATCTATTAAAGAATTCTTCTAAACTTTCCCCATTATGTTGATATTTAGATTTCCAAACATCATAAGCAAGATCATCGTTTTTAAAGTATTCGCTCATTAATTAGTAACCCCCATTTTAATAACCTTAGAATCTACATCTGGACTTTCTTCCCATAGATCTTCTGGATATGCTTCGTCTTGTATTGAGTCTTCTAAAGACATTACAAAATCTGCTTTTGTTCTTTCAGAGTCAGGTGCAGTAGGATCATTATCTGTTGTTAAATTCTCTTGTTCCTCTTGTTCAGATTTTAATTTTAAGGCTAGCCAATTATTAAAATCAAATTGTGTTACTGTTTTTAGTAACATTTTACGAAGTTCGTTATTTGTAATTTCTGGATTATTTTTTATAGATTCTTTTCTTTGGTCAGAAATCATATACATACCAAAAGAAACTAAATCTCTTTCATCAAATAGTGTTACCATTTACTATAAATTATTAGTAATTATAAATTCATCTGTAAGAAGTAATTCATCTAATTCTTTCTCCCAATTTGGATTAGTTTCGCTCCATATTACTTTACTTTCTTCGCCATTTTTATCAACAAAAGTAATTAATGGTACATTTTTAGTTCCATTTCTAGTCAATATAGGTATTGCTAACTTTTTTTCTTTATTATGATTTAAACTATAAGTTTCTTTTTTGATATTATATTTTTCAACAACATCTAAAATAAACTTACAGTTATCGTCATAAACTACTCTAATTAATTGATACATTTAACATTTCAGATAACAAAAGAGTTTTGTCTGCTACATTCAAAATATCTCTTTTATCATGAGTAATTAACTCAGTAAAAGAGTTATAAATTTGAAATTTAGTAGGATCAATCCCTTCTGGAATATAATACTTGCTATCTGTATCAATGTATAAATCTTTGTAAGCTGTAATTGGAACTGATGAAGCCATCTGAACTTTGCCAAATCCTCTGTCGTCATATTTTCTAATTGTGAAATCTACCCAATCTCCCAACTGAATTTTAGAATCCTCTCTAGGCATATATTCATTCTTCATTTTCTCAATCATAACTCGCATATGGTTTTCTTTTTCTGCAAGTTCCTTTAATGCTCCATAATTGACAGGTGCATCAGGTTGCAATTCTTGGACAGTTAGCCAAGAAGGACTGAATACACAGAGATTTAAACAAGCCATGTTTAATGTACCTCTATATAATTTAGCTACAGGTTTACGAGCATCTAGACCATAAACTAGTCCGTAAACTTCTTTGTGATTATCTATTGTATATTTTTCTGGGAGTACTGCTTGTACCCAAACTCTGTTATATACCATATCTTTTGAGTCTTTTGTAACACTCATTTGATCAGCTTCTTTTACTTGAATTATAAATTCATCAGTAATTTTGCTCATCTTTTCAAAGAATGGTTCAACATAAGTTTTTGTAGGAAAATATTCTTTATTTTTAATTATTGTGCTTTTGCCATCTAGCAGTTCTTTTGCACTAATTTCCATTTTATTAATTTATACAGTGTTTATAAATATCTTTTATCATCTTATGTAGTTCAAATTTAGGATCAATCCAAATAATTTTAGATTCCAAATAGGATTTTATCTCAGAACTTAGGTGCTTCACTTTAGGATAACTTTTAGAAGGAGTTAGCCCACAAGAAGCAAATCTCTTATTCAGTTCTAAAATTAAGCTCTCTATTTCATCTGCAAAAAAATACCCGATATAGGATTCACTACTTACAATAAATGCTTTAAAATTATGATCAGGTAACAAATAGTTATAATGTAAAGCTTGACATACTTGAGAATATAGATCTGCTCCATAACCTCTTTTGCGAAACTTAGATTCATTAAGAACATTAAATATTTGTGTATTTTTAGAAGTTACATAAGCCCATTCCATTACTCCATCAGTTGCTGACCTAGAATTTGGAATACCTACTTTTACTGTTCTAATATTCATCATAGAAGACATCATAAAATAATTTTTAAGAGTATCTTCTACCTCTGATTCACACGCACATTTTGACAATTCTTCTTGAAGTTCTGTACCTTCAATTTCCATCAATTTGTCACTGGGGAATCTTTTCATTGCCATAATATCAATCTTTAATTATTCCATCAATTATATCACCTTGTTCATCTATAATAGTAAAGTCACAACACCATTTTGTGCTACCAAAATTTGCATGGATCCAATTACTTGAACCAAATAAACTACCAACAGATTTATACTTAAATAATTTTCCATAAGTAGTTGCACTTTGATGTAGATCTCCTTTAACTACTATAATTTCTCCAGATAGATTATGATGATAAATATATTCATTTAAATATAATTCAGTTTTATCATTTAATACTAAAGGAAAGTTTTTAAATTGATCTAAATTATCTTTACCATGAAGGTAAACAATTGTTTTATCACCAAGTTTAAAATGATCAATTGGTCGTACAGATATCTGACATTCAATACCAATAGTTTCTAACATGATAGATAGAGCGGTAATAATACTATGCTCATAATCTCCTCCATGATTAGAGTGACCTACTGAAAAGAATTTAAGTTTATTATAAGAAATGTTATCTTGAATAAATTTAAAGAATCCACTCATTTGTCTGAGTAATACTTGTCCTTGTTCTTTATTAGACATATTTTGAGGTAAAGTATGTGTAGAACCAGGTCTAGTAGTTGAGGCATTATAACCATCAATTGCATCTCCTAAATTTATAATAACAATTTCATCTAAATCAGTATAACTAGATAATTTAGTTAGGATTTTACTTAGTCTTCTATTAACTTCTTGTTCATCATATTGATTGTCATAAACACCTTCTTTAGAAACATATGCTCCAATATGCATATCACTTAGATATACTATAACAGATCTTTTACCATTAATGTTTTCTTTTACTACAAAATTTGTAGTTCCGGCATTACTTGTTAAATATTCTGCTTTAGAATATGAATCTTTTAATTTCTCGTGCTTAATTAATAGATCATTATATTTCTTCCTATATAAATTACCTTTCTCTTGTTCATATACTTTTATAAAGTCTACTTCTCTTTGTTGTACTAATAATTCAGATAATTCACTCGGAGATCTTTCATCTAATATATGCTGGGGAAATGGGGTTGAGGCTTTAGTTATATGAAAAGCTCTAAGTATCTTCTTAAAATCTGAAAGAGTATATGGAAAATCTCTGGATACAGTTCTTTGTGTAAGATTACATCCTAATGCAGAATAATTTCTATACATTAATTCCATCTGTTCTCTAGAAAGAGTTCCTTCTAAGGGTTTCTCATCTCTTTTATAAATTCTAAAAGAATATCCTGTTATTCTTCCATTTTCGTCTTTAATTGCTTCACCAATACTTCTATTATCGAATTCTTCATCTTGTGTTGCATCATACGATGCCATTTTAATATTTTCTTCTTTACTCATATTATTTTTTATAAGTTTTTACAAACCTTCTATTAATTTTTAGGGAATAAAAAAGGGTGAAAGATAATCTTCCACCCTAATAATTAGTTTTACTAATTAAATTAGTCTGCTATTCCAAAAATAAATTTTCCAATTTCTGCTGATTTAGAGGGAGTATATTCTCCATAAGCAGCAAACTTTTGTCCTTCTGTGATTTCCTTTACAATTTCAATCACATAGTTTTTTTTGTTTTGTTTGATCAAGTCTTTCATTAATTTGACAGCTTGGTCTTTCTTAGAAGCTCTACCTTCTACTTTACCAGAAGAAACTACTGTTACTTCAGGCACTTCAACATCATTACCTTCTTCATCCTTTTCGGTATGATATTTAACCTTAAGTTCAGCTTCTTTTACTTGATAAGTAGTTGTTGCTTTTCTTTTTCCTTTTGTTGCTTCATTGATAATCTTATAGGGTCTTTCTCTTGTGTCATCTGAAGCAGATTCTACTACTACGTAAGCACCATATGCTTTATTTTCTTTGGTATAGGCTTTCATGAACTCTTCTAATTTTTTTCCACCAAGAGGAGCACCTGCCTTTTTCCAAGATAATGTGGCATTTTTTAATCTTTCTAAATCTACATCAAAACCAGTTGTTTCTAAAGCCTTTTGTTTGCTATAACCTTGCGCTTCTGCAATTCTCATATTCATATTTACATAAAAAATTATTTAAAAATCATCTGTATCGTTATCATCATCTAATTGTAATACAAAGATAAGACATTTATGTTTTTGAAATTGCCTTAACTATGATATATTTAATCTATGCTTTCTAGAGTATCTTACAACCCTATTTTTGATTTTTTATATTTCTTGTCTAGATAATTCTTTTTCTCTGTAGGTTGCAGTACTTGATTAACTGCTTCGTCTACTACATAATCTAGAAGAAATATACAGATATAAATTTCCTTTAAATCTGCTAATGAACATTGTTCTGTTGCTGCGACTAATCCAGGTATTTGTTCTTCGGAAACTTGTTTAAATCTAAAAAATTCTTCTCGAGTTTTTTCTGAAGGATAATCAACTTCTATCTTAAGATCAAGTCTACTTGGTCTTAAAAATGTGTCAGGAATATCTTCAGTATTATTACTAGTTGCAATTACTATATGATGATTCACATGGAATTGACCATCTAAAAAATCTAGTAATTGTGTTTCTACGTCTTGATATTGTTCAATATCTTCTAAAATAGTTATAACAGGAGTATGTGGTTGAATTTTTCTGAATCCATACTTCATAAAATCCACATAATCTGATAGATTCTTTGTTCCATATACTTTAAATACTACTCCACCTTTTTTAATAAGTTCTTTACTAACCATATTAATTAAAGTAGTCTTACCTGTTCCTGCAAAACCTGTCAATAAAATTCCTCTTTTATGAATTAAATTCTTCTCTGCATATAAATCTTTCTTGTCCCAGAAAAGTTCTATTTCACTTAGTAAATCTTGAGTTATAGAATCTGTGAATACAAATAATTCATCAGTTTCTAATTCTATAGGTTTACAATGATATCCTCTATCATTAGTATAGTTTACCTGATAAATTCCTGGCGGAAGTTCTGGTACTATACTTATATCCGTTGAAGGAACATAAAAATCTTTATCTTTAACCCATAATGAGATTTTATCTTGTGATAAATCTGATGCTTCTTCTGGCACTTCGTGTACTTCTAAAAAATCTGTTAATTCTATTTCCATATGTTAAAACGGAGTCCAAGTTTCAAGTAACTCCTTTATTTTGTTTATAATATCTTTTGAATTTGTTAATCCACAAGGATCAAATTCTTTACAACTATAAGATAAATCGTCTACTATTAACGCTAAGTTCTCTATTGCTGTATAAAAGTGTGTTCCACTTTTTTCGCCTGTTATCTTAGTTAAAAATTCTAAGGTAGACAGTTTAGGATTTTTCTCCTTTAATTTTGTAGAAGTAAGAGCAACTAAAGCTATTAATATTAATTTTTCATTTAGTCTGACAGATGCTAAAGTTCCAAAACCAAAGCACCTAGTATATAAAAGAGATTTATCTTCATAAGATAAACTTTTTATTTGTTTTTCTAAATTACCTAATTCATTATTGTTCATTTGCAGCTAAAATTAATAATTTCTTAAAATCTTTTAATCCCTCGTCAATCCATTTCTTAGAAATTGGACATATTTTAGTTTTATAATCAGGAATCGTTTCTACTACTAAGATATTTGCTTTATAGTTAAACTTTTTATTGCCTTGATGATTCATAGCAGCTTGTAATAACCATAAATACATACCTATTTGTCTGTAATATTTATATTTTTCAAACGATCCTGGAATCCATACTTTTTGTCCGCTTTCATCAGTAATGTTATTACCCATAAAATATGCTGCTGGGCGACCAGATGATTTTAAATCATTAAGTACTATTGTATTCGTTTCACGATCTACAGTAAAATTATCTAATTTAGCTTTTACTTTTACAACTTTTTCTATGTCTCCAGTAATTCTAACTTCACATAAGATAGCATATTCATTAAAAGATTCTACAGGCTCTAATAATCCTTGAGGATACAAAGTGTCCATAAATTTTTTATTTTCAGATATACTCATCATACATTTGTTAAACTTATCTGTCATAACAGTAGACAAAAAAAGAGGAGTTTTTAATAGCTCCTCTTTATAATGTATTCTTTTTAGGTAAAAACCTAATGATTCTTTCATAGCAGTGTCTAATCTTTTCTTACTAAGTTTACCTTTGTAATAATCAGATGATTCTGAAGCTAAATTTATAGAATCTATAATATTATTTCCTTTTTGTCTAAAACTGTATACATTTTCGGCAAATAATCCCAATTTTCCAGAAGGTTTATTTATTTCTGGGACACAATATTCATTTGGTTGAAGTAACATAGAATGGATTGCACCACCTAATTCAAATGATTCTGAATAAGATGATTTAAACCCTTCTTTATATTTTTCAGAAGAACCTCCAGATTCAGGATCTAATAATCCTAATTTACTATTGCTAATATAGTCCGAATATTTCTCAGAGAAATAAATCTTGTCACTCATTTTCAATAATTGAATACTCTCAGGAATAACTTCCAAATAAACTTTCATATTTATCCTTTATTTCTTTATATTTTAAAGTATGAATTCTATACGGAGTGTCAATATGCTTATTGTGTGCTCTTGTTATAAGCAATGCAGGTAATCCTGATTTTATTGCCTTAATTACATTTGAATAAGAATCATCAATAAGTACATCACATTTACCTTTTATCATATCAGCTTTATTACCGTGTTGATAATACATTTGATATATTGGTTTTAAAGGAAAATCATTCTTCTTTAACCAATTTTTTGTGTATGTCTTACTATTAATTCTTTTCGTACAATAAATATGAGGTTCAAAATCCGTTCTTTCTAGCACTGGGAGATTTTCCCAAAAAGCTTTATTTCTTCTTAGCTTATAAACATTTCTAGTGATTTCATAATCATGTTTTTTAGGTTTACCATATTTATCAAAATACGGACCTAAAAAATTAGCTATGCAATCGTCTATATCACAAGCTATTTTTAACTCTTTTGTCATACTCATTAAATTCTTCTTTTATTATCTGTTTAATATTTTTAATGCCATTTTTTGAGGTGTTCATTTTGAATACATAATTCCAATCGCCATTTTCATATAAATTTAGCAATCCTTGAGAATCTAATTCTAGTTGTATCTTTTTTGTGCCATACCTTCTTTTGGCAATGCCCGTAGAGTCATAGTAGTATTCTTTATTTATTCTTAAAAGTATATGATGTATACCTAAATACTTTGTAAGATTTCTAGCTTGTTTATAATAAGCTGAAACACTATAATACGGTTCTTCTATAACAATTTTGTAAGGGATATTTCGTTTATCTAATTGCTTAGCTATTAAATAAGCATATAGACAACAACCTCCAGAATTTATATATTTATAATCCTTTAGTTTATATGAAATATTATTTAATGTAACCTTTACTTCATCCATTATATTTATATTTATCTTGTTTTTATTTTGCTGAATACACAGCCTGTTTATTGTAATCTATTATTAAGTTATTATCTTGAAAATAATCAGACCCTAATATACCTACTACATTATATCCTTGTCTACGTAAATTAATTATGACAGGAGATAAATCAGAAGTTGTAAAGACAACATAGTTACCATCTATTTCAGTATAAATAACTTTTGATTTTGTACTTACAACACCAGAAATACCAGTTAAAAGAATATTAATTTCACTGTCGTGTTCAAATAAATTTTCATTGCTTGAATACCATATACTATCAATAATTGACATATTAGCTCCAGAATCAATTATAAAAGACAATTTTTGTCCTTCTACAACTTTTTCTATTACTGGTATTTTTACTACATTACTAGGATTTTGAAAATAAGAAATATTATCTTTTTCTTTACTTGAACATCCTATTAATAATAGTAATAATATAAATATACTAATTTTTTTCATATTTTAGTTTTAAATATTCATAGAATAATTTTTTTGGGATAATAACATATTCTCCCGCACTAACACAATTAACTTCTCTCTTTTCCTGAGCATTCCAAAAAATTGCTAAAGGTCTATCCTTTCTTCCTACATCTGCATTTAGTTTCTTTACACTTGGATTAGTTTGTGTACTTTTACATTGTACATAAAAATCTAAAGTACTATTAGGATCTGCTATATCAATTTTAGCATCATCCAATTTTTTACTTTCTGATCTTGATGTGCACAACTCTACATCTCCAGTAATTTCTTTTAATTCATTAACTATCTTGCGTTCATAAGATGAACCCTTATTTTTTGCATATGCTCCAGTACGTTTTTTCTTTGGTTTTTCTTCGATGTTTGCTTCAACTTCTTCTGTTGATTCCTCTCACGTCACTTCTTTCTTATTTTTATCCATTAAATATATAAAAATATTTTGTTTTCTTAATAGTTTTATCTTTTAGTATTGATTTTAACTCTTCTTCTATCTCTAATCTTTGTATATAATTTGATTTTTTCCATAAATCACTTATATCTTTAGCATACTTTCTATTTATAAATATACAACGTATATTATATTCTTTTTTATATTTCTGAGCACCTTTAACACCTGCTAAATCATTATCATAAAAACAAACAATATCTGTAAAACTTTGTTTAAATTTATCAAATTTATTTTTACTTATTACTATTGTTTCTGAAATTGGAGCAACAGCATTTATATTAAGATTATATAAAGTCATTACATCCTTTTGAGATTTAGTAACAATAAGACTATTTCCTGTTCTTGGTAATTGTCTTACTCCTTGTATTAAAGATGAGGACCAGTTACTTAAAAATCTATATTTTAACTTTGTTGGCATATATATTCTCCAGAGTTCTTCATTTTTATTATTTTTTCCTCCATAATATCCATATATCGGAGACCTTTCTGATGAACTAGTAAAATAATTACCGTTTAAAAACACAGATTTTAAAGAAAAAACTTTAAACTTTTTTAATATCTCCAAAGAAATACCAAATCCTTCCCACCAATCCAGTTCTTTGTCAGCAAATTCTTTCAATTCAACTTGAATTATAGCAGATTTGGTTTCTTCTAGAATATTGTCAGTATACTGCATTTTTGGAGGATTTACCTCCATTTTAGAATAAGATATTAAACCAAAATCATTCGCTATTATTCGTAAAGATTGATAATAACTACATTGAAATATTTCCATTACTATAGTAGTCACATCTCCTGAAATTCCTGCAAAATCTTTAAAAATAAGATTTCCTTTGCTATTTTTATAGAAAGCACACGTAGGCTTAGTGTCTTTTCTAATAATAGATGGGCATACAAAGAGTCCCTTTTTGACAGGGACTCCTAAATAATGCTCCATTATAGTTTCTTGATTTATATGATTAAATAAGAATTCTTTAGTAATTTTTGGAGTAACTTCCAATTGATACTCCATTCAATTCTTACAATCCTGATACGTCAAAATCCATGTTTAAATCACTTGTATCTGCAGCTGGGAAATCCAAAGAACTATCCATTGCAGTAGGTTTTGCTGTAGCAGCATTATCTATTCTAGTTTTTTCATATGAAGTAAACCCAATAGCACTACCTACAAAATTATTTCTAATATAGGCTTTACCTTCTTGATTTAATCCAGTGAAAAATCCTGGAAATCTTGCATTACCTTTACTGTCAGTAATAAGTTTAATTTTAGTCGTTGCACCTTTTCCTTTGTTAAGTACAATAATTATATTATTTCTTAATTTATCCCAATCTTGACCACCAAGAGTTACTTTCCCATCATCAATTTTCTTACCTATTTCTGGAGTTACTGCATCAATAACGTGCTTAAGTAACAGCATCATAGATTCTACATTTGAAGGAGTAGGAAATGTACTTTCTTTTCCGTCTTTTTTAGTTTTGTTTTCTCCTCTATCAAAATCTTCTTTTCTAGGTTCAAAAATAGTATGTTCAAATTGTCCTAATTTATTAGAAAATTTTAATTTAAGAACTTTATAGACTTGAGTAGGGTCTTTTTTTCCTTGAATATCTTCAGAAACAACTCCGTCAAAAGTTACTTCATGAATTTCATTTCCATTTAATATTGGTTTATATGTAGATTGTGATGCTCCTGCAGTAATGTTAAAATTAAATCCGCTCATTTGTATTTCTTTTATTTATAGCTTAAATGTCAATTCATCTAGATCGTAAACTTCTTCATCATCTGTTAGTAACAATGGTTCTACTGTTTTGGCAACCTCTATAGCTTCTTCAATTGATTCAGTTACTTTAGTTTCTCCAACAGCAATTAATTTCCATATATTATCTTGGTATTCTTTTATGTAAAATTCGTCTCCAAATTCAGCTAATACCATATTTTGATTTCCTTTGTAAGAAATCGTTTGAGATTTAGTCATTTTATTTCCTGTACCTTCCTCATTAAATGCTAAGTCAGTACCTATTACTGGAAATAACTTCTTATCTCCTTGTTCATATTTAATAACTATTCGATCACCAGCTTCTAAATTCATATCAGTCATAGCTCGATTATTAAATATCAATTTTCCTTCTTCTCGAACGATAAGTACTCTATCTTCGAGTTCTTTAACTACATCCTTTTTTCTAGTTGTTGTAGTTTTCTTTTTTACTTCACCTTCAACTTGAGTCTTTACATTAGTGACATCACCTGTTTCTGTCTCAAAGTCAAACATAACTGTTACAGATCTAATCATTATTCCTCGTTATATTTATCAATTTGCTCTATCACAAACTGAAGATCATTATCAATATAAAAATCTTGAAAACATCCCATTGGTGTTTTAGCAGTTGTAGTACCATCAGATTGAGTTATAAACTTATGTTCAATATTTCCATCCACATCTTTTACAAGTTCAGTAAATAAAACATAAGTAAAAAGACCTTCTAAAGTAATCATATTGTCTAACATTTTCCCAATTGTCTTTATTTTATAACTAGGATTTATCGCGTCTCCTGTATTTTCACTATGAGTCAATACACATACTTTTAAATCATCTCTCATATTCATAGCTTCTTTAAGCACAGAATAAAAATTAGATGCAATTTGTGTAAATTTGTCGTCAATCATGTTAATCTGTATATAAATATACAATTCTCTATATTTCTATAGAGTTCAGACTATATCTTATTTTTATTATTTTTTATTAAATTCTTTCCTTGTTTGTCCTTTTGGAATAGATAGAGCTTCTAATGGTTCCCAATTATGCTTATTAATTCTATTATTAACTAATTTAAAATCAATATTATAGATTTCACACCATTCTTTCATAGACTTGGACTCTTCCCCTATAGTAATTAACTTACTAAAAGGATCTTTTTGAATTGCTTCTTCAAAAGTTAATCCGCTTCTATAAATTCTTTGGTATAATGTTGTATATTTTATACCAAATTCTTTTGCCCAATCTTTTAAAACCATAGTTTTACCATTATATGTAACATAATCATTAAATGAGCTTCTATTTTTAACTTGAGTCGTAATATTAGCCCATATACAATTATCTTTACTATAATCTTTTAAATTATCTATTCTTTCCAATGTATATCCTTCTGGACATTTTCCCATATCATAGAAAAATTGTTCAAAAGAATTAATCCATTCTTCACAAACTTGTATATTATTCTCCTTATAATTTCCTTTTGTAGTGGATGGAGAATAACATCTGGATTTCATCGCTTTCCAGCGTTTATATTCCAACATTTTTGATTTCCCTTTAATTTTTTCCATAGCAATTTTTATAAATTATTATTTACAAAGATAGCTAATAAAAAATAATAAAAATCTAACCATTTCCAAAAAGTAATATTATTTACTTAATGTACTCCCCTTCACGGAGATAGTCGTTGAACTTTCTTCATATCTACAAATATGAAGCTTAGCTGCGGATTGTCCAATCTTTTTCTTTTTTACTTTACCAAATACATTACTATTTGCCCTATAATACATTACTGTCTATAGTTAGTAGAAAAAGCTCTAAGGATATTCCCGTCAATTAGATTAGTTTGGGCACGTTAGCACCCTTTTTCAGCACTTCTATCCATAGCTTCAAAACTCATAAGGTACTGAGCATCTTCTAAAACCACGGTTTTAATCTCTGGTCTAGTTTTATCTATAACTTTTAACACTTGAGCTATTTTGGCTACATCAGAAGTATTATAAAGATTTCCAGAAAACTTTTTTGTTTCTGGATCTTGTTTCAATAATGTATAATTCTTCTTAAAACCTTTAAAAGGAAGTGCTTTTCCAGCTACATTAATTATAAAAGTTGTTTTAGGGTCTAAATTTCTAAGTGATGTGCTTTTTCCAGACCCTGAAGCACCCACTACAGCTATTAAATCAGCCATTTATTAAAATTTAAAAACATTATCATTTTCAATTTCATCTAATGTGTT
>Ga0172377_10001303_pt1 | contig 24948 bp, 16 predicted proteins | sample Pumphouse3metaG_FD_119749 | JGI IMG/M metagenome (GOLD analysis project Ga0172377, IMG submission 119749) | Leachate microbial communities from a municipal landfill in Southern Ontario, Canada - Pumphouse #3 metaG | ecosystem: Engineered > Solid waste > Landfill > Unclassified | place: Canada... | reverse complement strand
CATTTGTCGTCGTCCGGAGCTTTCTTGACACGAAGTGCCAAGTTGCGGTCCAACTCTTTTACCAAACGGTCGTTGATATGTCTTGAAGTCACATATTTACCCTCTTTTCCGAAGAACGGAGAGTCGTTGACGGCAAACACCATGCTCATGGTTGGTTCGTCGATGGCGATAGGAGGTAGTGGCTCCGGATTTTCTATGCTACAGATGGAATCCCCGATCTCGAAGTTCTCGATGCCAACCAATGCGCATATCTCGCCACAATGGGCTGATGAGACTTTGGCCTGTCCGAATCCTTCAAACACGCGCAATTCGCGTATTCTGGATTTGACGATAGCTCCGTCTCTCTTTACCAATGCAACGTCTTGGTTCTCCTTCAACTCGCCGCGGTGGATACGACCGATGGCGATACGTCCTACGTAAGAGGAGAAATCGAGGGATGTGATCAACATCTGAGGAGTTCCTTCCAAAAATGGAGGCTCTGGAATGTATTTGATGATGGCATCCAATACCGGAGTGATGTCGTTTTCGCGAGGCTCCTTCCAGTCGTTAGACATCCAGTTGTTCTTTGCCGAACCATAGATGGTAGGGAAGTCTAGCTGGTCTTCATTGGCGTCCAAGCTACACATGAGGTCAAAAACTTCTTCCTGAACTTCGTCCGGACGACAGTTTGGCTTGTCCACCTTGTTGATGACAACGATAGGTTTCAATCCTATCTGCAATGCCTTCTGAAGTACGAAACGGGTCTGTGGCATTGGGCCTTCAAATGCGTCTACAAGAAGAAGGACGCCGTCTGCCATGTTAAGCACACGTTCTACCTCACCTCCGAAGTCGGAGTGTCCGGGAGTGTCTATGATGTTTATCTTATAATCTTTGTATCGGATAGAAACGTTCTTTGAAACGATTGTGATACCCCTTTCCCTTTCCAAGTCGTTGTTATCGAGTATGAGCTCGCCGGGCTTTTCGTGGTCCTTGAACAACTGACCGGCCAATAACATTTTGTCGACTAAAGTGGTCTTTCCGTGGTCAACGTGAGCAATGATTGCTACATTTCTAATTTTTTGCATCTCTATCTACAGAATTATATTTTAGGGCGCAAAGGTACGCATTTTAATTGAAAGATAAGAATTTAGAATAAAAAAAATGAAGAGATTTCTAAAATGGGATCTCTTCATTCTATGTTTCGTTCTGATATAGAGAACTCTCTTTATAAGAAAAGCCAATGCATGATGAAATAGAATCCCATGGCCATGGCGGCACTGACAGGAATGGTAAGCAGCCAGGCTGTGAGCAGCTCCAGTGTCACTCCCCAACGTACGGCCGAGAGCCTTTTCACGGATCCGACGCCCATGATGCTACCTGTAATCACGTGCGTAGTACTTACCGGAATTTTCATTAGTTCGGTAAGAAAGAGAGTAAGTGAGCCTGCTGTTTGTGTGCAGAATCCCTCTAATGGAGTAATCTTCGTAATCTTGTTGCCCATTGTCTTCATGATTTTCCAGCCTCCGGACATGGTTCCTACTGCAATGGATGTGAAACAGAGTACCGGCACCCAGTCATGGATGTCATGTATGTCTGTCAGTTGCATCCAGTGTGGAAGTGTGGATGGGTCGTCCAGGCAAGAGTTGTAGGAGATGAGGGCGGCGGCAATGACACCGATCTCTTTCTGTGAGTCGTTCAGCCCGTGGGTGATGCTGAGTGTGGCGGAAGAGAACAGCTGGACTCTCTTGAACCATATGTCGGCTTTGTGCGGCTTGCTCCATCTTGCCAGATGCAAGGTGAGTATTGTAATCAGGTTTCCTCCTATCATACCGATGAGCGGGGCGGCCAGGATGAAGGCGGCGATGATGCCTACCGTCTCCAGATGCACGGCTCCGAACCCGGCGGCGGCTATGCCTGCTCCGGAAAGACTGCCGATGAGTGTGTGCGAGGAAGAGGATGGAATGCCAAACCACCATGTGATGAGGTTCCATGTGATGGAAGAGATGAGTGCTACGAAGATGATGGGAAGGATGTCTACGCCATTGTCCTGCACCACAATTTTTGATACGGTGTCGGCAATTCCGAATTCACCGATGATGTATTTCGCAATGAAGAAGGCTACGAAGTTAAAAGCTGCAGCCCAGAGCACTGCTTGCAGTGGCGTCAGAACTCTCGTCGTCACGACGGTTGCTATTGAGTTTGCCGCATCATGAAATCCGTTGATGAAGTCGAAAACGGCGGCAAGGATGATAATTCCAATTAGAAGGGTCATGTTTTATGCGTATTTCACGATTATGTTCTTTACCGCTTTCGAAACCACGTTGGCCATGTCTGTTGTCTTCTCCAGGTACTGCATGATTTCCTTTAACTTGATGATTTCGATGGCGTCCTTCTCGTTTTGGAAGAGCTCGGTGACGTAGTGTTCGTATATGTCATCGCCTTCGTTCTCGAGGTCGTGCAGTTTGGTGCAGTATTCCAATGCGCGGTAAGGCTTTTTGGGGATGTTCTTCAGTTCGTGAAGGATGATGTCGATGCTTTCGCAGCATGCCAACACAATTTTCGTCATGTCGATCATCTTGTCCGGAATTGATTTTGGTTGGAACAGCACTACTCTTTTTGCGGAGGAGTTGATGTAGTCCAATACGTCATCTAGCCGTTCGCAAAGGGTGTGGATGTCTTCCCTGTCAAAAGGGGTGATGAATGTATCGTTGAGTTCTTCGAAGATGTTGTTCGTCAATCCGTCGCACATGACCTCCTGTTGCTTAATCTTCTGGAAAATCTCTTTTGCTTTGACCCTGTCGTCTGTTTGCGCAAATTCGACGAGCAATGTGGCTGCAGTGTGCAGGCAGCTTCCTACCTCAATGATTAAAGGGAAGAACTTGTTCTCTTTTGGCTTCAAACAAGAGAAAAGTGAATTTATAGCCATAATTTATATATTATAAAGGACGCACAAAAATACGTCAAAAAAAGTAAAGATATATGTTCGAAAACTCTTTTTTGTGCCTTCTCGAATTAATATATTGATATGTAGCCTGTTTCCTGCTGCTTTGTTGAAGAGTAGGGGAGTCTGATGGGGAAAATGAGGAAGTCTTTTTCGTTTGATAATCTGTTTCTTGCTTCAAGGGAGATGTGTTGCTGGCAAAAGGCAGAATCGGAAGGTTTCATGTTGGTGACACTTTCTCTCCTGCCTTTGTGGTTTGTTGAATTATTGGTTTGTTATGTCAGTCGTTCCCGCCTTTCCGTATTTTTTTCTCTATGTTCTCTTTCTCTGCTAGTTTGGGAATTTCCAGTTGGAGGGCTTTCCTCCAATAGCAGATGGCACTGTCTTTTTTGCCTTTTGCAAGAAAGGCGTCTCCCGCAATCTCGTATGTTTGGAAGAAAAATGGGTTTGTCTGTGTGAAATCCCGGATTGTCTTGTCCGGAATGGCAATCTTGTCTTTTATGTTTTCCCGGAATATTTTTTTTGTATGTCTGAATCCGAGGAATTTTGCAAATTCCGGAGTGTTGGTCAGCGTGTCTGCTTCTACCTCCAAGCTGTGGTCGTATATCTCTTCGGAAGGGTTTGCCTTTTTGAAGATCTTGTTCAGGTCGTAAGCTACGAACTTGCCTAGCTGCCAAGGTGAGGTGGATACCCACATGATGCCCTTCTCCGGCTTAAAGACCACAGAGTGGTGGCCAATGAGTTGGTTGATTGCTTTTTCGTTGCCCAGTCCGATGTTGGCACCGTTGAGGCCTTTGGTGTCTCGGAGTATGTCGACCGCTTTTTTATAGTTGATGGGGCAGTTGGACTCCATCAGCTGTTCTGTCCTTTTTTGTCGGTACGGGCTGTCTGATGTGCGGATGTTCTCTTGGTTGCGCTCGTCGCCGGCGAAAGCTTCGCTTTGGTAATGGTTGGCGCAGACGAGCGAATGGGTGTCGGGTTTGTATAGCGAGGTCTTTTCCGTCGATTTCTCGATGACGGCCGCTCTTCCGTCTTTGGCCGATCCGATGAGGAGCGACTCCGAAACGAATGTATGTGCGCTGTCGGCAATGGCATAGGCCTCTTCTATGGTCGATGCGTATTGCAGGATTTTTCTGGCCAAGATGGAGATTGGCATGGCAGAGGAGGTGGGCATGTCGGATTTTGCGGCGTTCAGCGTCACGGTCAGTCCGGCCTCGTTCATTCCGGAGAGGACGCCGATCATTCCGGCCCAGCCTACCATTGCGAATTTGTATCCATGTTCGGGATTGCAGAATGTCACGGTTTTGTTGCGGGCAAACTCGTCGCCCATGTAGAAGTCGAAGTTTCGCCCGATGATGAGTGTGCCGTCTTCACTCTTGTCTTTCCAGGCGGCGAATGCGGTGCAGCCCACCAGCATGTAGTCTTGCATGGCGTGGCCTACGTCGTGGGCGGCGTGATAGTTGAGCTGCCGTTCGTAGGGGGTGCCTATGTAGTCGAATTCATGCGAACATTCGAGGGATTCCCCATATATCTCCGTTTTGTATTCCTGTGGTATGTATTCGCTCAGGTCTCGGTTGAAATATAGAATCATGTATTTTAAAAAACGCACGTATGTTTGGGAAGGGATGAGCTCGTTAATCTGGTCCACAAATACTTTTTCTTGGAAATACATGAGGTTCTTCTCCAGTTTTCCCACGGCAATGCCTCTCTCTATGTCCGACCCTTCGACGTAGACTTCATACAACCCGCTCTCGCTCTGCCTGATCCAGTTGTTGCCGATGGCATAGTAGCCGTCTTTTGACAATACGGAGTCTTTGGCTGCCGTAGGCATTGAGGGGACGGGTTCTTCTATGTTTACTGCAATGTTGAAGTAAACGACAAACCCTATTAGGAGTAGGCATAGGATGCCTATGGTGAATGCGAATATTTTGAAAACTTTCTTCATTTTGTTTGTATCTATCTCCGGTGCGTTGTGTCCGGGCTGTTGGTGCAAAGATACAAAAAAGGCTGCTCTTTATAAAGAGCAGCCTTTTTGATTAGTATATGATGCTAAATTAGCAAGCCTTACCGTCGCTACCAAGAACGTTGATGATCTTGTGAGTGTACATCTTCTTCATGTTGTCACGAGCTGGGCCGAGATACTTACGAGGGTCGAATTCTCCTGGTTTCTCAGCGAAAGTCTTACGGATGGCAGCAGTCATGGCCAAACGGCTATCAGAGTCGATGTTGATTTTGCAGACAGCTGATTTTGCAGCCATACGCAACTCCTCTTCAGGAATACCAACTGCATCTGGCAATTTGCCACCGAATTTGTTGATAGTGTCAACTTCCTCTTGAGGAACTGAAGATGATCCGTGAAGAACGATAGGGAATCCTGGCAACTTAACCATGATTTCATCCAATACGTCGAATGCCAATGGAGGAGGAACCAATTTGCCTTCTGCGTTGCGAGTACATTGTTCAGGTTTGAACTTGTATGCACCGTGAGAAGTACCGATAGAGATAGCCAAAGAGTCAACACCCGTCTTAGTGACGAAGTCAACAACCTCTTCTGGTTTAGTATAGTGGCTCTCTTCTGAAGCAACTTCGTCTTCAACGCCAGCCAATACGCCAAGCTCGCCTTCTACAGTAACGTCATATTTGTGAGCGTATTCGCATACCTTCTTTGTCAAAGCAACGTTCTCTTCGTAAGGAAGGGAAGAACCGTCGATCATAACAGATGAGAAGCCCATGTCAACGCAGCTCTTGCAAAGTTCGAAAGAATCACCGTGGTCCAAGTGAAGCACGATCTGTGGTTTTTCCCAACCTAACTCCTTAGCGTACTCAACAGCGCCTTCTGCCATGTAACGAAGCAAAGTCTGGTTTGCGTATTGGCGTGCACCTTTTGATACTTGAAGGATAACTGGAGATTTAGTTTCAGCAGAAGCCATAACGATAGCTTGAAGCTGTTCCATATTGTTGAAGTTGAATGCAGGGATTGCATATCCACCCTTTACTGCTTTAGCGAACATATCTTTGGTGTTCACCAAGCCCAATTCTTTGTAACTTACCATCTTTTTGAATGATTTTTAACGTGTTAAATTTTATTCACGCAAATATATACAAAATTGGACAATAAAAAGGCAAAAAGAACGCCGAAAAAAACGCTTGACTTTTGTTTTTGTTTGTCCAACTTGTGATAGTTGCTGTTTTGTTATCTGATTTTTATTGATAGACAATCTCTCTGGAGATATTCTCTATTTGTTTCCCATCCCTGAAGATGTTGCATCTGGTCCAGTTGCCGTGTGTGTCATATTGGTAGTTGTATAGGTATCCGTTCCAGTCTTCGGAGATATGTCCTTGTGTGTTGTAGCTGATTTGTCTCTTTTCGTTTACGGATTCTGCACCGTCCTGGGTTTTGTAGGTGAACTCTACCATCTGCCCGCCGTCATATTTGAGGTTGATGTGGGTCTCTGTCTCTCCTTCTTTGAAGACGGCTTTCTTCAACATTCCTTTCTTGTTGTACGAGTATTTTGTGGTGCCTTTGGTTTTGTGGTCCGGATATTCTTTTGTTGTCTGGATGGTTCTCCCGTTTTCGTATTCAAACCGGATGATGGTGCCGTTGCTTAGCGTTTCCTGTGTGAGCTGGTTGTTGCCGTCATATTGGTATTTGGTGGTGTCTGTCCGGTTGTTGTATGTTTTGGATATCTTCTTTGATACGTTTCCGTTTGCATCGTGTATATAGGTGTACATGAAGTCTTTCTTGTTGCCTTGTGCGTTCTGGAAGTTGTGTATCTCTGTCAGCGTGTCGCCATAGTTGAAGAGGATGAGTGTGGTCTCGTCGGCTAGGATGCTGTCTCCGTCCATGAGCGTGCTGTGCCGTCCATATTTCAGCATATTCCCTTTTGCGTCGAGGGTGTATGTCTCCAGACTTTTCTCGAAAGGGGATGTCTCGCTTTTTGTGATGATGTATCCTTTTTCGAACAGAAGTGTCTTTGTGTAGTATTCGTTCCTGTTGATGGTGACGTTTTTGATCTCTTTTGGGTATGATCCGTTCTCCTGGTTGTATTGGTCAATGAAGTTGCTTCTTTCCGTATTTCTAAGAAATCTTTTCTCCAACATCATGACCAAATCTTCGGATTTATAACCTACGAACTCTTGTGACCAAACACAAGTATTTGTAAATGTGATAAGTAGAACGAATAAGAATTTCATTACCATTGTTTCTTTTTTTGATTTTTTCCTTTTTCTCGTTTCAAAAAGTGTGCGAATATACTTTTAGTTGGCGATTTTTCAAAATCTGCTGTTGGGAAGATAGACAATTTCTCCTAGATGGGAGGCTAATGCGCGGTTTACTTTTTGTAATGTCTGTAGCTCGGTCATGATGGCGATCAGTTCGTCGTTTCCCATCGGTGTCTTCAGCTTGTCTTGTAGCTCTTTTATCTTATGGGAGATTACCTTGAATTTGAAGTCCATCACGACACGGGGCACCAGTTCGAACAGACGGTTGCCGTCTGTCTCCAGTTTCTTCGTTTTGTTGTGTATCTTGCTCAGTTGGTAGGGCTCGGCAACGAGGTCGGAGGCCGCCTTGCTGATGGTAGGGTTTTCGTGATAGATGAAATATCGTTCCGCCTTGAATCCGGAGGTGTTGTCCATCTGCTCTATGGCTTCGTCCATCATCTGTCTGAAGGTGGGGTCGCTTAGAGTGAGCCCGTCGTTGGCGAGCTGTTTTTCTACGTATTTGATTACGGAGAGGTTGGTGAAGGAAGGTTCGTCTTCCTCCTCTTTTCCCGTCTCTTCATCGTCGGTTTTGTTTTCGTTTTCCACCTCGCACATCACTTTTTCTCCATATCTGACCACGAATTGAATGATGTTTTTCTCCTCCTCGTAAAAGCAGCCCGATGCTTCCGGCTGTCTCTCTTTTTGTTCGTCGGCGGTAGGTGTGGTGGTTTGCGAGTCTCCGGCGAAAGGAGCCACCTCCTTTTCTTTGGAAAGGAAGGAAGGTGTGCTGGCCGTCGGGTTTTTTATCTTCTCGATTTCCTGTTCCAACTTGGCGCTGCGCACCTTGTCTATCTGCGCATAGAATATCTTCTCGTCTGTCTCCAATATTCGGGAACACTCCTTGACGTAAACGGAGCGTTTGATGAGATCGGGAATGACGGCGATGGTGTTGGCTATGTCAGATATGAGTTGGGCCTTCTTTATGGGGTCATGTCTGCACTCTTCTAGGAAGTGCGTGGTTTTGAAGAGGATGTAGTCTGTCTCGTGTTCGTTGAGATAGGCTATCACATCGGATGCGTTGTTTTTTTGGGCGAAGGTATCGGGATCGTCTTCCGGAGGAAGTACGACCACTTTCACGTTCAGTCCCTCTTCCAACAGTAGTTTCCCGTTCTTCAGTGCGGCGTGTATGCCGGCGGAGTCGCCGTCGTACAGCATGGTCACATTTTTGTTCTCCTCGTTTCTGTCCGTATCTACGGATGGCAGTATTCTACGCAGCAGACGTATCTGGTCTGTTGTCAGTGCGGTTCCGCAGGGGGCTACTATGTTTTCCACGCCGGCTTGCACCATGGAGATGACGTCGGCATATCCTTCCACGATGTAGCATTTCTTTTCCCTGATGATGGCGTTTTTCGCGAAATAGACGCCATAGAGTACTTGGCTCTTATGGTAGATGTCTGATTCGGGGGAGTTCTGGTATTTGACCTGTTCGTCCTTTTTTATGGCGCGGCCACCGAAGGCGATTACCTTTCCGGATATGGAGTGGATGGGAAAGATGGCTCTTCCGTGGAAACGGTCTATCACGTAGTTGTTCTCTTTGACGATGGTGAGTCCCGTTTTTTCGAGGTAATCCAGTTTGTAGCCTTTCTTCTGGGCTTCTTGCGTGTACTCGTCCCTTTTGTCGATGGCATATCCTAGCTGGAACTTTTTGATGATGTCTTCCCTGAATCCGCGGTGAAGGAAGTAGCTCATGCCTATCGCTTTGCCCTCTACGTGGTTGAGGAGGTTGCTGGTGAAGTGTTGCTGTATCCACTCCGTGACGGCCATCAGGCTCTCCCTCTCGTTCCTTTTTTGAATCTCTTCGGGCGTCAGCTCCTTCTCTTCTATCTCTATATGGTATTTCTTCGCAAGAAACTTTAAAGCCTCGAAATAGGATAGGTTTTCGAGCTCCATGATGAAGTTGACGGGATTTCCGCCCTTTCCGCAACCGAAACATTTGCAGATGTTCTTTGCCGGTGATACGGTGAAGGAGGGCGTCTTTTCGTTGTGGAACGGGCATAGACCGATATAGTTCACTCCTCTTCGTTTGAGGGTGACGTAGTCGGAAACGACATCCACGATGTCTGCCGTCTCGAATATCTTATCTATGGTCGCTTTGTCTATCATCTCTTGTTTTAAAATGCCGTCTCCTTGATTGTTTGACAGTCAGCCGGAACGCTGTCCGAAGGATTTTCTTTTCTTGAAAACCTCGTATGGTTTTATCTCCTTTTGTCTATGAACTTGATCGGTTTCCTGCTCATCTGAGGAAACATGACGGCATGTATGGCCTCCGGCGATTCGAATGAAATGGAAGGCGCCACGCGGACTTTTGCACGGAAAAGATCTTTGATCTCTTTCTCGAACTTGTCGAATCGTTCGGTGTCTATGGTTGTCCCGATGCGTATTAGAATGTCGTCTGTTCCAATCTCGTTGGTCGAGACCTCTATCACGTAGTTGCTTACTCCTTGGATGTCGTCAATGACATCATATAAGGAGGATGGATAGAGGGTTGTTCCCTTATATTTTATCATCTGTCCTTTTCTTCCCACTACGGAGCTGAGACGCATCGTGTTCCTTCCGCAAGAGCAAGGCTCGTTGTGGTGGTAGCACATGTCGCCCGTTTTGAATCGGATGAGGGGCATGCCTTCCACACCTAGGTGGGTGATGGTTACCTCTCCTGCCTCGTGGTCGGCAACAGGCTGGTTGTTGTCGCCTAGAAATTCTGCGATGATCAGCTCTGGTTGCAGGTGACCTCCTTGCCCGGCAGTGCATTCGGAGAATCCTGTCTGCATCTCTGTGGAGGCGTATGTCATGAACAGTTGCAGTTCCGGCCATCGGTCATGTAGCTTCTGGCTGAGCGTATTGAATGAGAAATCTTTGTTTCTTAATGCCTCTCCGATGCAGACGGCCTTTTTTAGCGAACAGTTATGGTAGTCAATGCCGTGGGCTTCCGCATAGTCTATCAGCTTCATCAGAAAAGAAGGTACGGCCATGCAGCAGGTAGGGTGCATCCGTTGGATGGTGTCCCATTGCAGTTCCGGAATCCCGTTTCCTACGCGTATGATTCCCGCTCCCAATTCTACCGCACCTAGGAAATAGGCTAGACCGGCCATGAAACGGCGGTCGATGGTGGTCATCAGTTGTATGGTGTCGTCCTTCGTCAGTCCGGCGTTGGAGAACGTCAGGCTCTCGTTGTAGGCCAGCCTGTCAAGGTCGTTCTTTGTCAGCCCTACCGTGACGGGGTCGCCCAAAGTGCCGGAGGTGGTTACAATATCTGTAATGTCGGACATGGGAACGCAGAAGAAGTCTTTGTTGAATTCCTGCAGCTCTTTCTTCGTCGTGACAGGGACTTTCTGTAGGTCGGCAACCGTTTGGATATCTTCAAATCGGATATTTTTCTCTTTGAATAATTTTTTATAATAAGGAGAGTGCTCCTTCATATACATCATTTGTTTCCGCAGAAGTGCGTTCTGAAAATCTGCGATTTCTTTTGCAGATTTAAATTGGATTTCGGAATTCTTGTTCATTATGTTGTTTTATTTTACAGGGTTCCATAATGGGGAACGAATGTTTTTTCATTATAGAAATGCCCTGATGATGTAATTTTTTTTTGAGAAGGAGAAAATCCTGTTGTGAAGAAGAAATCTCCGCCTTTTTCCAAAATGCAAAGATAACCCACCTCCGGTCAAGTTGGCAAGAAAAGTGAGTTTTTTATCAAGATATCCTGCTTCCTCGTTTCTTGGCAATAACGTAAGCGACGGAGAATGTTTTCTTTGCCTGAAAAACAGGAAAGTAAATGGGGTGTCGGATTGCTGAAAATTTTAATTGAAGAAAAAATGATTAATCCGCTTGTTGTTAAAAAAAAATGAATATATTTGTGATTCAATATCATGAGAACCAAATCGAAGTCATTCCTTTTTTTATTGGAGAATGGCCTTTTTATATAGAAAATATGAACCATAAATTTTACATTTGTCTGTTGCCATTATTCCTTTTGGCAGCGACGAGCAATGCTTCTGTAGTTATTAATGAGATGATGGTCAGAAATGTGTCGTCTCATATCAACGAAGACTTCAATTATGAAGGTTGGGTGGAGTTGTACAACTCGGGAGCAGAATCAGTAGACCTCTCCGATTGTTATTTTTCAAACACGTCTTCCAATGTATATCTTTGGCAGAGTGGAGTGGCAGACCTGACATTGGCGCCGGGTGCATTCGCTGTTTTCTATTTTGATGAGATGGATCTTAATAACCATGCTTCTTTCAAACTGGACGCAGATGGCGGACTTCTCATCTTGTCCGACAAAAATGGCAATCAACTGGATAAGGTCTCTTATCCGAAACCTTACCGGAATGTCTCTTATGGAAGGACGGAAGATGGTGGCGCCAACTTCGGATTCTTTGTCTCTCCTACGTTGGGAGTAACCAACGGCGGTTCCGTTGTCGCATCCAAGCAGACGGTGGCACCTACATTCAATTTGGACGGCGGTTTCTACTCGTCGGCACAGACGGTTGCCATCCTTTCCGCGAATGCTTCTGCCAAGGTATATTATACGACGGATGGGCGGGAGCCTGACGCACAGACGGGCACGCTCTATTCGTCTCCGATACGTTTGGAGTCCAGCGCTCCTCTGCGTGCCATTGCTGTTGCCGATGGTGAGTTGGTCAGTGACGTGGCTACTGCCTCTTATTTCATAGGGATAGATTCCATCCCCACCTCCATCCCCGTTGTCTCGTTGGTGGCAGAACCCGATATGCTTTATGGTGACCAGATAGGTATTTTGGTGGTTGGGAAAAACGGATTGCCGGTTCCTTCTAAATGCGGAAGTTCGGATGTGAATGCCAATTATATGCATGAATGGGACAGACCCTGCAATTTTGAGTTCTTCGATGAAAAGGGTGCTGAACAATTAAACCAGGAGGTGAAGGTGGGTGTCTTTGGCGCATGTTCCAGAACGAAGGCCATTAAGTCTATACGCGTGAAGGCGAACAAGATTTATGGCAATAACAAATTGAACTATCCTATTTTTAAGGAGAAACCTAATCTGAAGTTGAAGAGTGTGGTGCTCCGAAATTCAGGAAACGATTTTGCCCGTCTGTTCTTCCGCGACGCTTACTTGCAGACATTGGCGGCAAGCCATATGGATCTTGACCATCAGGCATATCAGCCGGCTGTGATTTTTGTGAACGGCAAATATTATGCGATGTTTGGCATCAGAGAGCGTACAAACAAGGATTTCTTATACTCCAATTATGCTTTGGATGAGGACGAATTCTGTATAGAGGAGTCTACCAACCAAGCGGATGAGTGCGGTGACTACCAGTCTGTCGTTGATCTCTCCAACAGTGGCAATATGGATGCTCCCGATATGTTCGGAAAGATAGACGAGTTGATTGATGTGGATGAGTTCCTGAACTATTTTATGGCTCAGATATATTTCTGTAATAACGACTGGGCGGATGGCAACATCAAGGCTTGGAAACGTAATGGAAGTGGAAAGTGGCGTTGGATCATGTATGACACGGACATGACTTTCTCCTTGTATAGCGACTATCTGAATACGGATGGATTTTCTAATGCGACAAAGAGCTCTGTCTTTGCCAAAATTTTGAATAATGGGGAGGTGAAAAACAGATTGATGAATAAGTTTGTCTATCATCTGGGAACCACTTTCACACAAGAACGTTCAAGCCATATTCTGGATAGTCTTACGAATAAAGTGAGGAAGGAGGCCAATTATTTTTTCAGGTATCTGAAGTCGATGAATAAGTTGGAGGTCTCCTCTTGGGAAGACGAGATAGAGAAGGTCCGTAATTTTGCGGCTGCCCGTGAAGAGTATGTCCACCAGCATGTTGCGGCCAAACTTGGTTTAGGTTCGCCGTTGCCTCTTCGCGTATTCTCCAATGTAAAGGGAGCCCGTTATCTGTTGAATGATTTGGAACTGATAGACGTAGACGATTTCTCCGGCAGATATTACAAAGGTTCTCAGCTGAAACTGACACCGTATGCTCCGGATGGTTTCCTGTTTAAGGAGTGGGAAGTTTACAGGGAACGCAATATCATCACGACGGGAGATGCTTGGAAGTATCTTTATCAGTCGGAGGCTGTGGATGCCAATTGGAAAAACCGGGATTTTGACGACTCCTCGTGGTCTTCTAATATAAGCCCGTTAGGGTCTGGACTGTCTTATTTCAACAAGACTACTATAACCGGTAATACGGGCGGAATGGGTGGTGGTTTTGGTGGATTCGGAGGTGGTATGGGCGGATTTGAATCGTCTGCCAACATAACTTCTTATTTCCGCAAGAAATTTAATATTCCGGGATTATCTTCCGCAGGAACGTTGCATTTCACGATGCGGGTCAACGACGGTGCGGTGGTTTATATGAACGGCAAGGAGGTCTACCGTTTCAATGTGCCGGATGGCGTTTTGAATGAGAATACGTTTGCTATTAGGGAGATGTCTTCCTATGCAATCGTTTCGTTCGATGTGGATAAATCATGCTTGCAAGAGGGTGAAAACCTTGTTGCGGTGGAACTGCACAATGCTCAGAATAGTTCTTCGTCTTCTTTCATGCCTTCTGACAATACGAAGGGATCATCTACGTTGACTTTTGACCTGAAGTTGAGTGAGGAAAATTCGGCACTGACGAAAGTGAAGACGATCGGAGACGAAACCTATTCTGCCACTTTCAATGATTCGCTGGTGCTGAAGGCTGTCTTTGTGGAAGATCCGAGTTGGGATCCTTCCGTGCTGAAACTTTATCTGAACGAGATTTGTGTCTCTAACGGACAACATGTGGATGAATTTATGGAGTCGGAAGATTGGATTGAAATCTATAACGATGGGACATCGGCTGTTGATCTGGGGGGAATGTACTTGTCTGATAAACGTAAAAATCTCACTAAGTTCCAGATTCCTACGGGCAGTCCGTTGAAGACGACGGTGCAGGCCAAGGGCTATATCGTGTTCTGGGCGGATGCCGACTCTTCAATGCAGGGGCCACTGCATACGAACTTCGTTTTGCCGAAGACACGAAATCAGACAGTCTCTTTGTCCAGAATGTATGATGGTGAATTGCAGTTGATAGATTCCATCCGTTATATGCCACATGAAAAGGGCGAAACGTTTGCCCGTTTCTCTTACGAAGGTGATGGCAATTGGATGGTGACGTCGAGGCCTACATTCTCGGCGAAGAATGTTTATATGCCATCTGTCGTTGGAGAGACGAACATATTCTCTGCGGATGCGGTTGCCCGGGTCTATCCTAATCCTGTGACCGACTATTTGTGGTTCAGCTTCCCTTGGAAGGAGTCGACGCAGGTGATTGTTTCCGACTATACGGGAAAAATGATGGGAGTGTATCAGATTTCTTCCGGCGAGAGTCTTTATGTGGGAGCTCTTCCTTCCGGCGTTTATTATGCTGTACTTTTTGCGCCGGAAGGCAATCGACAATTGATTAGATTCGTAAGACAATAGATTTATATAGACAATAGACTAAAATGCGACGGGAACTCTTTTTCTGAGAGGGAGGAACCGCGTCGTCTAAAAAAAAGAAAACCATGAATTATTTAAAGAAAACGGTTCTGTCCGTTTCCTTGTCGTTGCTTTCCTTGTTAGCCAATGCTGTCGAGTTACGGAAGGTGATGATAGTGGAACTGGATGGAAATGAAAGGGCTACATTTTCCCTTTCGGAAACGCCAAATTATTGGCTTAGAGGTGCTACTCTTTGCGTGCGCTCCTCTTCTGCACAGAGCGAATATGAATTGAGCTCGGTGACCAAGATCCATTTCTCCAATGTTGACCCTACTTTGGTAGATGAGTTGGGTGCAGAGAAAATCTCACTCTATCCTAATCCTGTACAGGATTTGTTGATCGTTTCCGGAATGGAAGAGAATGCACTTGTGAATTTGACCAATTCGGAAGGTGTGATGCTCGATTCTTTTTTCTCCGTAGAAAATGGAGATTTTAGATTGCAGGTGGACAATCTTCCTGCCGGAGTCTATTTCCTGAATATCAATAATCGATCATTTAAGTTTGTGAAGAAATGAAGAAGTCGACAGTTATTCTTTTGCCATCTCTTTTGTTTTCGGTCAGTATGATGGCGCAAGACTCCATATATGTACATAAAACCGATGGTTCTGTTGTAGGCTTTCCCATGTCTGCCGTGGATACGATGGTATCTTCTCCTTCCGAACAGAAAATCATGCTTTCTTATCCCGAATCCGAATTGGAGAGTTTTAGCTTTTCTCCTCAGATTCCGGAAAGCGAGGTGAATCTCAACCAGGCGGATAGACTTCAAAGTTGTAATATATTGATGAAGGTATCTTTTCTGAAGAAAGACAACCCTAGCCTGTTAGGCGATGTCTCTGTCTCTGCCTATGGCGATTCGGAACTGATGATGGTTATTCCATATCTTTCCGACCTTTCTTCTCTGTCGCCCGACTTCTCTTCTACGGGCAGTTTCGTGTATGTGAATGGAATGAAATGGACAGAAGGCCAGAAAATGAACTTCACGGAAGTGGCTACGTTGAAGATCGTAGCGTTCAATGGAGATGTTAGGACGTATACACTGACGGTCAAAAATTCCGGACTTCCCGTTGTGGAAATCTCGACTCCCGGTGCTGTCGAAGTTGGAACGGATTGGACGGAAAATGCGACCATGAAGATTTCATCTTCTTCTCTTGGTGTGATGGAGCTGAAGGGAAAGGGAAGCCATTTCGCTCCAGCTCTGAAAAATTCGTATAACCTAAAGTTTGACAATAAGACTTCTCTGCTAGGCATTACGAAAAATAAACGATGGACGATCGTCTCCAATGATGTGGACAAAACGCTGATGCGGGCGGCTTTGGCTTATGCTGTCGGGTCCAAATATATGGATTTTGATTGGACCCCAAGTGCTAAGCCGGTAGAGTTGGTCCTAAACGGGACGTATCTTGGCAACTATTTCTTGACGGAACAGGTCCGTGTCTGTCAAGGCAGAATAGAGGATGGTCATGTGCTTTCTGTGGAAGAGTCGGCAGATGAGGGCGAAGATGCCTTTGTGGCTTCGGCTTCCGGCAAATTGTTTGTGGTGAAAGATCCGGAAACGGGTTCTGTGGGTACCGGATTGCTTCGTTCTAAGGATGTGATTGACCATTTTGAATCAGTCTTGTTCGCAACATCCTTCCGTGATGCGGATTCTGGATATCGGTCATTGATTGATATGAATAGTTTTGTTGATTGGTTCTTGATGAATGAGATGGCAAAAAATCAGGATGCTTTTATCTCGGACTGTTATCTGACCATCACCGGATCCAAAATTCTGAAGATGGGACCAGTCTCCGACATGGCAAAGTCTTTTGGTAATGAAGATGATGACGTAGCGGGTTTCGTTTCTAAAGAATCCCCTTGGATGGCCCGACTGTTCGAAGACCCGGAGTTTGTCTCTTTGGTGAAGTCCCGTTTTGCGAAGATATATGCCGCTAAGAGTGACATCTTGAATTGGATTGATTCGGAGGCCGAGACGTTGCGGATGTCGGTTGCCGGCAATGAGATGGTTTGGCGCCGTCTGGGTGCTCAGCCTAATGAGGCGGATGCGGCCGATGTTTTATACCAAAAGGAGGTAAAAGGCCTAAAGACATGGATGGAAGGCCGTTTGGAATGGTTGAACGGAGAATTACAATAGAAAGGAGACTGAAAAAATGAAAAACATATATTTATACATATTGCTGTTGGCTTCTACTTTTATAACGGCAGCACAGCAGCAACGCGTCAGCGTAAGCGGGAACGGATTTTCTGACGTATATGATTTCAATAGCGTAGATTCTGTCCGTGATAATGGTGAGACTAAATTTCTGGATGTGGAATATCCAATAGATCAGGTGGAGAAGATTACGTTCTCGAAGGGAGATTTGCCCCTCCTGAATAAGGAAGACAAGGCTACGGCTGGAAATCGGATGGAACGGTTCTATTTCACTTTAGTGGCAAATAAAGGAAGAGTATTGACGGAGGCGGAGGGTGTGCTTTCCGGAAACACATTCTCTGTCTATCTTCCCTATGTCACCGACTTCTCGTCGTTAGTGCCATCTTTCAAAGCGACGGGAGCTGTATATGTGGAGGATGTATTGCAGAAGAGCGGAGTATCCGCCCAAGACTTCTCTTCCGAATTGACATATAAGGTCCTTTCCTCTTCTGGAGATGTGAACACTTATCATGTAAAAGTATATAACAGCGGATTGCCGGTGGTTAGAATTTCGACTTCCAATATGAATGTCCCTTTTGATAGTTGGAGCGAGGACGGGAAAATCACGATTAGGAAGGCATCGGACAATAGTCTCGATTATTCCGGATCGCTGTCTGTTAAGTGTAAGGGAAGTAGATATTCTACAGTCGACAAACATTCATTCAACCTAAAGATGGCATCAAAGGCATTGCTGCTTGGTATGTCTAAAGGGAAACGTTGGATCCTGTTGTCCAATTATGATGATAAGTCATTGCTTAGGGCTCAGGCTGGCTTCTTCTTGGGCTCGCAGTTGCAGGGATTGCAGTGGACTCCTAAGTGCGAACCGGTGGAACTGGTGCTCGGTGACAGGCATCTCGGAACGTATCTTCTGTGTGAGCAGATCAGGGTGTCTGACGGCAGGGTGGCCGATGGTTATGTGTGGGAGGTGACGGACGATTTTGATGCTACGGATGTGCATTTCCGTGCGTCTCGTTCTGGTCTGGATCTCTGTTCCGTCGATCCGGAGGTGGAGACGGGTAGCTCTGAGTTTCTGTCGGCACAGCAACTGATTGCTGATTTTGAATCGGCCTTGTATGGCTCTTCGTTTAAGGATGCTAATAGTGGATACCGTAAGTATATAGATGTAAATAGCTTTGTGGATTGGTATTTGGTCAATGAGATTGGCAAAAACAAAGAGGCGGCTTTTCGTTCCGACTGTTATTTTAACATCAATGCGGATGGGAAAATAGTGATGGGGACTATCTATAGTTTCGAAGACTTTTTTGGCAATGCGTCCGACAGTTATGAGGGATATGCGGTAAAAAAGGAAGGATGGATAGCCCGTATGTTTGAGGACCCCTATTTTGTGAAACTGGTGGCGGATAGATGGAGTGAGTTGTCGGGAACAAGAAGTCTTCTGTTGTCCGAGTTGACATCGCAGGAAGCCCGGTTGGGAAAGTCTGTGGTCTCTAACGAGTCTCTATGGAATAATCTTGGTGTCGCTCAATCTGCCGAGGCTACAAAGGTCTCTTCTTTCCAAAAAGAGGTCGATGGCTTAAAGAAATGGATAGACAATCGGTATGCTTGGCTGGACATCGTTTTCAGTAATGAGTTGAAGACTGCAAAAGCGGAGAATGCCGCTTCTGAAAATCAGATTGCCTCTTTTTCATTCAAATACGATAAAAATGGCAATTCCATATTGAAGGATTATGAGGCCAAAATAGAAGGAGATAGCATCAAGTTGTTTATCCCTTATTTGGTTCGGTTTGATATGGTGGCCGATTTTTCTGTTAGTTCGGGAGCTTCCGTTTATGTGGATGGAATCGAGCAGGAGAGTGGACGCACAATCAATTCTTTTCTTCATCCGCTCTCTTATAAGGTGGTGTCGTCCAATGGAAGTGTACGTTCTTATTCTGTTAAGGTTTATAATAGCGGACTACCTGTTGTTTACATCAATACGGAAGGAAACAGGAAAATAGAAGACAAGGTCACTTGGCTTGATAATACCTCCATGATGGTTTATTGGAAAGATGGTTCTGTCAATTACGATGCCGCACCGGATATGGTGCAGATTAAAGGACGGGGAAACTCGACCTGGGATACCGGGCAGATGAATGGCAAATCGCCTTATGCAATCCGTCTGAATAAGAAATCGGAGGTGTTTGGTATGCTGGAACATAAACGTTGGGTGTTGATGGCAAACTATTATGATGCTACATTTTTTAGAAATGAGTTGGCCAACTATCTTGCGAAACGTTTCACCAACCAAGATTGGGTGCCTAGCGGATATTCTGTGGAGCTGGTGCTGAACGGAGAACACAAAGGGAATTACTATTTCTGCGAACAGGCTAAGATAAATGACAGCCGAGTTCCCGGCTCTTATATGGTGGAGGCCGACACCAAAGAGGGAAAGGGACAGATGCAGGGACAGAAATCGCAGAACTATTTCAATACCAAGGATCCTGAACTGGAGACCAATACGCAGGAGTTCCAATATGTGAAAGAGAAGCTTGATCAATTGGAAAACGCTATATTCAGCGACAATTTTACCGATCCGAATGTCGGGTATAAGAAATATGTGGATCTGGAGAGTTTTGTGGATTGGTATATGATAAAGGAGTTGAGTAAAGACATTGACGGCAATCTGCATACTAGCTGCTTCTTCCATATAATGGAAGATGGAATGATAAAGATGGGGCCATTGTGGGATTTCGACCTTGCTTTTGGTGGCAATCCATTTGGAGGCGAATACAATCAGACCTCCGGTTATTGGATTACTAAGTCTCCGGTAAGTGCCCCTAATGCTATCAGTTGGTTTGGTCAACTGATGAAAGACCCTGAATTTGTCGCGCTGTTGAAGGTGAAGTTGGATGTTCTTGCGGCACACATGGACGAAATCGAAGATTATATCGACTCCTATACGGATATGTTGGCTCTTTCTGCTTCTGCGAATACGGTTGGAAATTCATCTGGTGGTGGCTTCGGCGGTTTCGGCGGCTTTGGCGGATGGGGTGGCACTACAACTACCAAAACCTATGCGGAGGAGGTCGCTGTGTTAAAGACATTTTTGAAAGAACGGTTAGCTTGGTTGCGTAGTGATTTGAGCAGCCGCTAAGGTCCTCTTTGGAAGAGAATGCAGGCGTTGAACATCAGAGTATGTGCGACGCCTGCTTTGTTCATGTTGTTCTGCTTTTGGAATGTCATCTATGCTCTGCTATGTCCTCCTCCGGTGAATATACTACCGTCCAATTCATACGTTGCAAATCTTCCGAGGTAAGTCGATACGTGTGTAAAATCGGCACATACTTTCGGATTGTATCGCAGGGTTGCTGCCAATATTCCTCATATAGTTCACCGTCTAATATAAATACGGTTAGTGATTTCAAATAACTGTTCCAACTTGAATAAGTATCGCCATTGTCGAGTTTAAAGGGTTTATGACAAATAGTGCTTAAGTTTGCCACAAATTATAATTTAGTTTGCAACCATGGTATGTCTAATAGATATCCTACCATTGGCTTTATATCATCAGTCATTTTTTCTTTAAAGAATGACTGAATTTCCTCTCTAAATTCATTACCTTTATTTCCAGGCAAGTAGTAAAGAATATATTGTATTACAACGAGTGCTCCCTGCATGTTGGAATAGAAATTATCAGGAAGAGCCTTGCCTTTGAGCACTTTTTTAAACTTGGCTGCACGTAACGACTTACAAAGGACCATGTCAAATATGGGATGACCATGAGCACAGCAATTCCGTAGCTGTCTTATTACGTCAATATAGTTGGGAAAAGTCTTATCCTCGTTAAATCCATAGCATTCATATATCTTTTGCTTGTCCTCTGAACTTTTGATGTTCTCAATCAGTCGAATCAGGTCACCAAATGATAGATACTCAAGAGTCTTCCATGCTGGTGCGTATTTGTTGTTCTTGTGTCTCTCGGAATGGCGTTTTATTACGTCATTATTTGTAATCTCATTATTGTATTTCTTCTCAAATTGGTTGATGTAGCTGTACATCACCACATCATTATCTGCAAACCATGTAGGGTTTTGCTTATGGATATTGGAGATAATGTATATAACCTTAGTTCTGACATTGACTTCAATATCAGATAGGTAATTGGCTAAGATATTTCTGAGACACTTATCGAACACATATAGGTGAATACTGGTCTCAAAAAGTGAGCCAGCCTTAAATTCATGGTTTCTTCCGGTTCTTTCCGGATATGTTTTTTCCATTGGAAACCAATAAAATCCCAATCTGTAATATCCAATGTCCATTAATGCTTCTCTTGCAAGAGCTTCATCATCTATGGTCATTCCTCTATCTTTCAGTCTCAGGATCTGTTCTTCAGTTGTCGTTGCTAATTTTATTTCCATAGCAATATAATAAAACGGGAGAACATTACACAAGAATGCTCTCCCTTTCTTCGTTTTAGAGTGCCCATATGCCTTGGTTATGCACACATGCACTATATGTTTTTATGGTACAAAAATACTGATATGTTTCGTAATTGAAGGAATTGCAGAACTTTATTTCCTTTCAAGCATGAATATTTAACATATAGAAGGTGATTTTGCGCTTCTAATAATAGGACAAAAGTAATGTTTATGACAGATATGGCTCTATGACGAATCGTGGGTAACCGAATTTAAGTTTGCCACAGACGAAGTATGCCATATCTATAAAGTTGTCGATGTTGACAAACTCTCCTCCTCTTTGGAAATCGATTTGGATATGAAGGCTTTTGCTGCCATCTGCCCTTTGTCAAAAGAGACCTCTTTTACTTCCCAGGGTGGAAGCATTCCCAACCCCAAGTGTTTTTATTAAGTTACCCACACGATTCGTTATAGAGCCATTATTTTACTCTATTTTTATTGTAGTATAATCCATTAAATTCCCAATGGGTCTAAATAGTCATACCATTGAGATTTTAAATTTGAAATAGTCTTATAACCAAGTGGTCTTTATTGACCCTATTCCCCCGGTGGATATACTACCGTCCAATTCATACGTTCCAAATCTTCTAAGGTAAGCCGATACGTATGTAAAATCGGCACATACTTTCGGATTGTATCGCAGGGTGCTGATATATATTGACTGAATTTTTCTCCGCTTAAGACTAAAAATTGGATATAGTATAAATCTCTCAAATCTGTTTCCCAATTATCAACACGAATAGGGCACTCAAGAATAAACAAAGAATCATTATCTATAAAGTTGTCAGAAGTCATATTACAAAGAAATGCTGTATCTTGATAAATGTCATATATCTTACCAAATGAAATTTGATAGCCTATTTTTTCTCCTGATTTATTACTAAATGAAATATAACGATTCTCATTCTCATCCTTATCTGGACAGGCACACAGCAACATACAAGTCACTATTGATAATATGATTATTTTGAGATGTTTCATGTTTGTTCGATTTTTTTTAGTTTCTTGTGTGCTGTTTGCTTGCTGCGTGCATCGTATGTTTCTCATTGCACTTGTCAGCCCAACTGACACCCGTTCGAACTTGCTCGCTTGGTTTACAAGAAACCGTTTGTTAGGGGCTGGTTTATCATTTAATCTTTCGGTATTTAGTTTTTATTTTGTCTCCTTCCTTCTCGAAAAGGCCAAGTTCTATTCCTTTTTTAAGGTCACGGCTTGCTGTCGCAGTTGATATTTCTTTAAACATAGACATATAGTCTTTTCGAGAAAATTCATTCTCGCCATTTGCTACAAAGTATTCAATCCGGTCTATGTCTTTTAAAATTCGTCCTTTATAGTCGAGTAGCTCTTCAAGCGATTGGTTAATTGTTTGAAGCATAAATTCGATAAAAATCGTAGATTCTCCTTGTTTGTCGCTTAGAGCCAGTGCATTATAATAGGATTCTTGATTCTGACTTATCAATGTTTCAAAAGGCAGAAACTCGAATACAGGATATTTTTCCAAAAGAATCACACTTTGCCACAATCTCCCCATTCGTCCATTCCCATCTAAGAAAGGGTGAATAAACTCCATCTCATAATGAAAAACACAACTTTTTATTAAAGGGATTTCATCTTCGTTTTTCAGATATTCAAATAAACCTCTCATTAAAAAAGGAACATTGTCGTAGGGTGGGGCAATATGTGCAATTACATTTCCCTTAGCAATGCCAACTTCTTTTCTCCTGTAATTTCCCGGATTTTCAACGAGTCCACAAAGCAACCTTTTGTGTGCAGATAGGAAACTCTTTTCTGAATAATATTTTAGGTCTGATATTTTGTCGTAAACTTCAATTGCATTTTTTACTTCAATAATATCTTTTTGTGGACCAATAACTCTCTTATTTTTAATTATTGCTGTAATTTGCTCCTCTGTTAAAGTATTTCCCTCAATCTGTAATGACGAATGAATTGTCCTTATTTTGTTCTGTTTTCTTAATTGAGGATTCTGCTTATCTAAATATTTAGCGTTTATCTCTCCTATTTTCTCAGAAATGGAAGTGATTAAATTTAGAGTCTCTGGTGTTATTTTGTATGGTGGTTTCATAATGTCGATAGTATCATTTGATAGTATCAAAGGTAGTGTATATTTCTTAATCAGCCAAATTACCGCTAACGGTTTGCGGCTTGGCGTTCGGGCGGAATTTTGGCACAAAAGTTCAATCGAAGAACTGCACTTGAACCTACCACAAAACTGTCATACGAAGAACTGAACCGCCACTCTTGCCAAACTGCAGTTAGCACCAGTAGTTCTCATTTACCGTTAGTTAGTTCGTCCATTTTTTTCGCAAGCCTTGCCTTTACTCTTGGTTTTTTTCTCCTGCAAGTCTGTCTAAACACAACTGACAAAGTCCAAGTGCTTTGTCATTAAGTTGCCACTGAACGTAAATGTCTGCGATGCTTTCTATTGGTTTTATTTCTTTGCCAATATACAATTTGATAAAAAGTTCAAGCATTTACTCGCTGGTTTTCCGCATTCATGCCGAAACACAGGCACACAGGAGGATGCTGCCAACAGACGGTCAAACAGGTCAGTAAAATATCTACGGTTGAACTTATAGCAGAATTCATCCAGATAGAACTGCATGAACTTGCGTTTCACCTCGTCATGCACTCTTTCTATGCTTTTCTTGCACCTGCCGGCAACCACGTGTATCCATGGCAACTTTTTTGTCACGACCTCCCTTGTTCACAATCTATTCCTCCGGTGAATATACTACCGTCCAATTCATACGTTCCAAATCTTCTAAGGTAAGCCGATACGTGTGTAAAACCGGCACATACTTTCGGATTGTATCGCAGGGTGCTGATATATATTGGTCAAAAGTTTTGGCATCTATAATCAAGATTTGTAAATATGAATATCCATTCATTTCTTTTTCCCAGTCGGAATGCATTCCGGCAGATAAACGACGTAATGTATCCGGGTAAACTCCAAATGCTGATTTGTCGCATTGAAACAATGAGTCTTCATGTGTTAGATTTGCCGTCAATAAATGAGGTTGAAAACCAATTCTTTGTTTTGATTTATTGACAACTGTAATATAGCCGCATTCATCATCAAGTTCAGGACAAGCACATAATATGGTGCCTGCTATAATTACTAATATTGTTATTCTAATCTGTCTCATGAATCCTATTTGTCTATCGAACAATTTTCTTTTTATCTTATTCATGGATAAGTTATTGTCCAGTTTTTTTGTTCTAAAATATTTAAATCTAATTGATATCGTTTCGATATTATGTTGTTTGTCCTTATTGAATCACAAGAATACATTTCATAAACCAAGCTGTCTATTACAAATAATTGCAAATAATCAATTCCTTTTTTTCCCATTCTTGCAAATTCATCTTCCCATGTGCCTCGCAATTCAAATGAATAACCTCCGTGAGAATCTATTATTCCCGATCCTTGGTGTGGATCACAACTCCATAATGTATCAGGATAATGCCAATTGTATTGAATGTAGATTCCTTTATCTGAATTATTAATAAATGAAAAAGAATAATTCCCATCTTCTTTGTGTGAGCATTTGCTTGAAGATAGAAAAATTAATAAGCTAATAGCAATAAATATATTTCTCATAATCTATATATGCTAATTATTTTT
>Ga0172377_10001302_pt1 | contig 24955 bp, 27 predicted proteins | sample Pumphouse3metaG_FD_119749 | JGI IMG/M metagenome (GOLD analysis project Ga0172377, IMG submission 119749) | Leachate microbial communities from a municipal landfill in Southern Ontario, Canada - Pumphouse #3 metaG | ecosystem: Engineered > Solid waste > Landfill > Unclassified | place: Canada... | reverse complement strand
TTAGTCGGTCTAGGGCTAATGCTAACCTATGTCTGGCGCCCCAGCTCTTATCGACTCGCCGCACTGTTTGCACTACCCATTTTATTGTTGTTTGCCTACGGCTCCGGACACAAACTGACGTTGCCGCACTGGACAGCCCTCGCTTGGTTATTTATCGCGCCGGTGGTGGCACACTGGTGTTTACACCAATGGTCACGGTTTGGTGTGCGCTTATTTGCCATCGGCCAAGGTTTTTTTTTACTTGTACTAAGCCTTGTACTAAACCTATTATTAGCCATGCCTTGGTTAGTCAGTGCGCCTAACCATCCACTGCAAGATCTATACGGCTGGCCACAAGCCTACGAAAAAGCACAGCATTGGCAACAGCGTATTGCCAGCACCAGCGGTGAAGTGCCCGCGCTTTTTGTCACCAACTGGACACACGCCAGCCGTTTAGCTTGGTACGCTTACCCGCAACCTGTCTATGTCACCGATACGCGTTTTGACCAGTTTGATTTATGGTTTGGCCAACCCACGGCACAGACTACAGGCCTGCTAATTGTGCCCGCTTATGCTGATGATTTACGCTTCGGGTCGCCTGGACATTTCGCGCGCTGCGAATTGCTTGAACGCGATAATGTGCATATTCGTAACACACCCATTATCGCGTTTAGCCTGTATCTTTGCCATGGCTATCAACCCGTTAGCCATGATTAACGGCAGATTACAATAACTGAAGCTGAGATTTTTACCCTAAACTTAGCTATAATCTGAAACCTTGATTCACAACATAATGGTTATCTCTTGAACGATATATCTTTAGCTTTTTTATTTCTTGTTCTATTTTTAATGCTGGTGTTATCCGCGCTGTTTTCTGGCTCTGAAACCGCACTCATGTCCCTTAACCGCTATCGCCTAAAGCACAAGGCCAACAGTGGTCATCGCGGCGCGATTAAAGCGCAACGCCTACTAGAAAAACCCGACCGCTTACTTGGGGTTATTTTATTGGGCAATAATTTTGTCAATATTTTTGCCTCATCGATTTCAACTATTATCGCTTTGCGCTTAGTTGGCGAAGCCGGTATTGCGATTGGCGCCGGCTTACTTACCCTCATTGTACTCATCTTCTCTGAAGTCGCCCCTAAAACCGTAGCCGCACTCTATCCCGAACGTATCGCCTACCCTATGGCCTATATTCTTGAACCTTTACTAAAAGTGTTCGGGCCGATTGTGTGGTTTGTAAATATTTTTGCCAATGGGTTTTTACGCATTTTTGGCGTTCACGTCAACAAATTCAAACATGACCATTCACTCAGCCATGAAGAACTGCAAACACTGATTGACGAAGCTACTGGCCAACTGCCCAAACAATACCGCGATATGCTCACCAGCATTTTGCGTCTCGAAAGCGTGACGGTGGAAGATGTCATGATTCCTAAACAAGAAATCTATGGGGTCGATGTAGACCAACCATTTGAACACTTTATTAAAGACTTGATTCGCTCCCCTTACACACGCGTTCCCATTTATCGCGGCACATTCGATGCAGACTTAGTTGGCATTTTAAACCTTCGCCGCGCGCTGCCCACCCTTATCAAAGAAGATGTCACCTTAAAAGACATTATCAAACTTACGCGCCCAGCTTACTACGTGCCGGAAACGACGCCGCTAAATACTCAGCTCGCCAACTTTAATAAAAACAAACGTCGTATGGCGTTAATTGTCGATGAATACGGTGAACTGCAAGGAATGCTAACCATGGAAGACTTGCTTGAAGAAATCGTCGGCAAGCTATCCACTGATGCAAGAGCAAAAGCCGCCGAAACTGTCGCCATTCATGCGGATGGCACCATGACAGTGGATGCGACCGAATTTATTCGTGATTTAAACAAAGAATACTTTCTCGATTTACCCACTGACGGCCCAAAAACCTTAAACGGCCTCATTCAAGAGCATCTTGAAAATTTGCCCAGCATAGGTACCTGTATTCGTATCGGTAACTATAGCCTTGAAGTGGTCGAGGTCACACAAAACGCAATCGAAACGGTCAAGCTTTGCAAACTAAACAACCAAACAACCGAATGAGTCCACTCATGATGCACCACCCTTTTACCGACAACCAGGCTTGGCTAGGCTTAAAAACTGAAGTCGTAGCGCTTGCCAAACAACACGTCATGTGCCACTTTACACACACTGATTATTCAGTTAAAGCCGATGGAAGCTTGCTTACACTCGCCGATACTGCGATGCAAAAAGCCATGAAAGATTACTTGCAACTGCACTGGCCCCACTTTACCTTTGTCGGTGAAGAATCTGCTCTCACTGAGCAACAAAGCGCGCTTGAGCAAGATTGCTGGATTTTAGACCCGATTGACGGTACCACTAATTTTGCCAATGGCATTCCTTTTTTTAGCGTTTCACTCGCACTCAAAATCAAAGACACTATCGTACTCGGCCTTGTCTATGATCCTGCGCGCGATGAACTTTTTGCCGCACGCCTTGGTTATGGCGCTGAACTTAACCACACACCCTTGCGAGCTAATCACACGATTACCCCTTTAAAACACAGTGTTGGGATTATTGACTTCAAACGCCTAAGCGCCGAACTCGCCACGCGCTTAGCCACACAAGCACCCTATGCCTCCCAGCGCAGTTTTGGTTCGGTAGCACTCGATTGGTGTTGGATTGCAGCTGGACGTGGCCATGTGTATCTGCATGGCAATCAAAGCCTTTGGGATTATGCAGCCGGTTGGCTCATTCTTAACGAAGCAGGAGGTGCGAGTTGCGCACTGGATGGCACACCGGTATTGCGCCTTGCGATAACGAAGCGTTCCGCAGTAGCAGCCAATCATCCGCAATCGCTCGCACTTTGGTACGACTGGTTAACGCAGCGCACCGAATAGGCATACAGAATACAAAGACTTTAACCCGCATTTTCAAAGTAATCGTTAGCTGTTTCACCGCTAACTTATCTCAGACTAAGGTTTGTTTGATGCTCTGCTGTAGCTGATCTGATTGATACAGCAAGTTTAGGACAGCTCAACTGAACATCTTATGCATTACACTTGCGCGACAAACAGGCCTTAAATTGAATTTACCTGATGACTCCAACGCCATAACGCCTGCTTAAGCGCGTGAATATCAATCGGCTTGCTCAAATAATCGTTCATTCCCGCTGCGATAACCCGATCTTTATCGCCAGATAACGCATTCGCCGTCAGTGCAATAATTGGCAACGTAGCCAAGCGAGGATCAGGCAGACGCCGAATATAGGCCGTCGCTTCCAAGCCGTCCATTTCCGGCATTTGCATATCCATCAAAATCACATCAAACGGTTCATCGCACGCTTGTAAACACTCAATGACTTTGTAGCCATTCGCAGCAATCGTCACCCGGTGATTCAGCTTAGTTAGAATCGCCCGAATCAATAATTGATTTGATGGATTATCCTCTGCCACCAGCACATTCAGCGACTGCTGGTCGTCATAATTTTCCTGTAAATTAGCGCGCTGAACCTCTTGTTCATCGGCTGGTGGTGTCGGAACCTCAAACCAAAAGCAACTACCAACGCCTAATTCACTACTAACACCAATTTCACCCCCCATTGCTTCGACTAATTTTTTACTAATCGACAGACCTAAGCCCGTGCCGCCATATTTACGTGTAGTAGACGCATCAGCCTGCGTAAACTCGCTAAACAAACTGCCCAACTTATCAGGCGCAATACCTATCCCAGTATCGCGAATTTCAAACCGGGTCATATTCGCATGCGTTGGACTGGTCATAACTGATAAACACACCGAACCCTGCTCGGTAAACTTCACTGAGTTGCCCAGTAAATTAAGCAGAATTTGGCGTAACCGAGATTCATCCCCCCGAATAAAATTCACCAAATTCGGCGCACGCTCACAACGCAACGCAACCTGCTTAACATCAGCATGTGTTTTAACCATCGACATCGCCGTTTCGAGCTGTTCGTACAAACTAAACGCCTGATTTTCTAACTGCACTTGACCGGCATCGAGTTTGTTAAAATCAAGAATATCATTAATTAAATGCAACAAATGCTCACCGGCACGCTTAATCATCTCAATTTGCTGGCGCTGCTCGGTCTGCATCGCCGAATCGAGCAACAAAGCCGAAGTACCAATCACCGAGTTTAATGGCGTGCGAATTTCATGGCTCATCACCGATAAAAACTCCGACTTGGCTTTTGCCGCCGCTTCCGCCTGTTCACGCGCAATTTTCAGCACTTCCTCCATCTCGCGTCTTTCGGTAATATCCAAAGAAAACCCCAGTATCCACACCTCAGACTTTTGCTCTGGGCGCAGCACTTCAATCGGCCCGCGACCACACATTAACCAACGCTTGCCAGTGGGTAAATCGACCTCTTCCTCCGACACAATCAACTGCCCTTGTTGCTTGGCTTGCTGATCCATCGCCACCTGTTCACGCGCAAAATCGATTGGGTACACCTCAAAATCTGTACGCCCAATAGCTTTACTACGTAAAACACCAGTAAGCTTTTCTGTCTGCTGACTAAAAAAGCGGAAACATCCCTGCGCATCCTTCACATAAATGCTAATCGGTAACGCATCTAAAATTTGTTCAATCAGCGCTTCACGCTGCCTAACCGTTTGCTCGCTACGCTTAGCATCGGAAATATCGCGCAACGAGCCTATCAAACGCAAAGCCTGTTGACGCGACTCATCCCAATATGCCTGACCAGTCGCTTGCAGCCAAATATAACTTTGGCTGGCGGTTTGAAAACGAAAGCTCACATTAAACGGCCAATGCGCTTCAATATGAGCAAATAACGCATCCTCAAAGCGTGCTTGATCCTGCGGATGAATACGAGCAATAAATTCCGCTTTACACTGCCCCAGCTCCAAGGGCGACACATCGCACAGCTGATATAATCGCTCGTTATAGCGCAATCTATCCGCCTGCACATCCCAATCAAATACCCCCAAACCAGCAGCATCCAATACGCCACGATACAAGTTCACTTCAGAAGGATTAATCGTTAAAGGCAAGGCATGAGGTTCGGCGGCACTAAACTGCACCACCAAACCCTGCTGAAAATGAAATAAGGTAAACTGGTGCGAATCAACACAACGCGGCAGCTGATGTGAAAAGCTGCTTGGTGCCGTGCGCTTTAGCGCACTCAACAAATGCAACTTCAACTCCATATCAGCATTAATATCATACCCCCCCCACTGTGATACCGCCGCTGAGTTTTGCCATAGCACTTGCCAAGCTGCTTGCGCATCGGCCTCGACATAAGCCACCGCTAAAGTACTGCCCTGATATAACGCAATCAAAGGTTGAATTGAAGCCAAGTTTGACATAATGTCTCTCGCTATCTGATTCGCCGAGTTTTTAGCAGGCCTGCTAAAAACTCGTAAAAATAGGAACTCTCTACAGCTCATTCTAGCCGATTCAAAAGCCCAAGGTAAACTAGTTTGACCAACACAAAGCCATCGACACTAAAGCGCATCCAGCGCTTGCGCTAACGTTTGCACACCGATAATCTCCATCCCGCCAATACCGCCCTTCGGGATATTCGCTTGCGGCACAATCGCGCGGGTAAAGCCATGCTTTGCTGCCTCAAATAATCGCTCTTGACCACTTGGAACGGGCCGTATCTCGCCCGACAGACCCACCTCGCCAAATACAATTAAATGCTGTGCCAAAGGTTGATTACGCATACTCGATAGGATCGCCATCAATAACGCCAAATCCGCACTGGTTTCGTTGATTTTTATCCCACCGACGACATTCACATACACATCCTGGTCACTCGCCTGAACCCCACCATGACGATGTAACACGGCTAATAACATCGCGATACGGTTTGAGTCCAAGCCTAAGCTCACCCGGCGTGGCGCGCCATAAGGCGAGTCATCGACCAACGCCTGGACCTCCACCAAAAGCGGACGCGTTCCCTCCCAAATCACCACCACCACCGAGCCCGGTGTCGGCTGCGGCGAGCGCGACAAAAAAATTGCCGAAGGATTTTTAACCTGTTTCAAGCCAAGCTCGGTCATTGCAAACACACCCAATTCATTTACCGCCCCAAAGCGATTTTTAATGGCGCGTAATGTACGAAATCGGCTGTCAGACTGACCTTCCAAAAAAATCACACTATCAACGATATGCTCCAACACACGAGGCCCCGCAACCTCACCCGACTTCGTTACATGACCCACCAAAAAAACAGCTACTTGATGCTGTTTTGCATAACGGGTTAAAAAGGCGGCCGATTCGCGCACCTGTGTCACACCGCCTGCCGCTGAGCCAACTTCCACCATCTGCATAGTCTGAATCGAATCCACTACCATCACTTTGGGTTGCTCTTGCTCGACAAACGCCAACAAGGTTTCCACTTGGGTTTCCGCCAGCAAGCGCAAATGCTGCAACGGCAACTGCATTCGGGTTGCACGTAGCGCAACCTGCTGCAAAGATTCCTCGCCAGTAACGTATAACACCTTTAAATGCTGACTCAAGCCACACATCACCTGTAACAAAATCGACGACTTACCCACGCCTGGATCACCGCCAATCAGTACCACCGAACCCGGCACAATTCCTCCACCGAGCACACGATCTAACTCCGACATCCCGCTGTGAATCCGCGGTACCTGTGCTAAATCCACATCTTCAATCGATACGACTCTATTCGAATGCGCGCCAGCATACCCCTGCGCAACTCGAGCGGCGGGCGATTTAGAGGCAGGCGAGAGCTTCAACTCTTTTAACGTATTCCATTCGCCGCATTCGGCACACTGCCCCTGCCACTTAGAGTGTTCCGCGCCACACTCCGTACAAACATACACCGACTTTGCCTTCGCCATCTGTGCATCCCTTTTACTTGCTGCTATAACTAAAAAGCCCGCTAAGCGGGCTTTTTAGTCTAGCTAATGTTTAATATCACGCCAATATTCACGTTTAAGCAAATAGGTAAACAGCAACAGCACCAATAAAAACACCACTACTTTCCAACCTAAATCCCAACGCTTTACTTTATAGGGTTCTGCTAGGTAATCGAGAAAATTGACTAAATCCACCGTGGCCTGATCAAACTCCTCAGCACTCGCATGACGTTTTAAGCCTTCGAGCACATTCGGCATCGACGTACCGGCCAACACATGATTATTCCAGTTACCCTGCTCATCTTCGTAATAACCGCGAATAAACGTATACACATAGTCATTACCTTTTAAGCGAGCCATTAACGATAAATCTGGCGCCTTGATGCCAAAAACGGCCTCCGACACCCCAGGTTGAATACGCGTTTGTAAAGAATCAACTGGCAAATTGAGGCCATGCGCCACCTTCTCTACCACCTCCTCATCCGTCCAGCCCAAATCGCGAGCAACACGGTTAAAACGCATATATTCTGCCGAGTGACACGCCATACAATAGTTAGAAAACAATACAGCACCTCGCTGCAAAGAGGCCGTATCGCGAACATCATTGTTTGGCTGCTCTAACTCAATACTATACGAAGGTGCGGCAATTACCGTCGCAAAAGGCCACCACAACGCAACTATCAAGCCTAACGTAAACTGATTCATCCATTTCATCACGAAGTCCTCTCTGGTACGGGTTTTGTGCGCTCATTAACCGACGTAAACGGCAGAATAATAAAGAAAGCAAAATATAACACCGTAAAGATTTGCGCTAACTTAGTATAGGTTGGTGTTGAGGGCAACGCACCCAACACACCCAAGGCAACAAAGCTGACCAAGAACATCGCCAATAGCAGTTTATATGAATTACCGCGATAACGAATCGAGCGCACTTTACAACGATCCAACCAAGGCATCGCAAACAATACCGCAATCGATGCCCCCATCGCCACAACACCTAAAAATTTATCAGGTATAGCACGCAAAATGGCGTAGAAAGGAGTGAAATACCACACGGGTGCAATATGATCTGGCGTTTTCAACGGATCAGCCGGTTCAAAGTTAGGCTTCTCGATAAAGTAACCGCCACCTTCGGGTAAGTAAAACAGCACTAAGGCGAACAAAATCATAAAGAATACCGCACCAAACGAATCCTTCACTGTGTAATACGGATGGAATGGAATCCCATCTAATGGTAACCCCTGTGCGTCTTTAAACTTTTTAATATCGTTACCGTCTGGATTGTTTGACCCCACTTTGTGCAAGGCCACAATGTGCATAAACACCAACACAATCAATACCAACGGCAGCGCAATCACGTGCAACGCAAAAAAGCGATTCAGCGTGGCATCGGAAATAATGTAATCACCTCGAATCCATAAAGCCAAATCAGGCCCAACAATCGGAATCGCACTAAACAGCGAAATAATCACCTGCGCACCCCAATATGACATCTGTCCCCAAGGCAACATATAACCCATAAACGCTTCGGCCATTAGTACCAAGAAAATTAGCATACCAATTAACCAAACCAATTCACGCGGTTGCTTATACGAACCATAAAGCAAGGCTCTCGTCATGTGCAAGTACACCACAATAAAAAATGCCGAAGCGCCTGTGGTGTGCATATAACGAATTAACCACCCCCATTCGACATCACGCATAATATATTCAATCGAATTAAATGCCTCTGCCGCCGAAGGTTTGTAACTCATGGTCAACCAAATACCGGTAACAATTTGGTTCACCAACACCAATAACGCCAAGGAGCCAAAAAAATACCAAAAGTTAAAATTTTTCGGCGCATAGTACTGGGCAACGTGTGCATTCCACGTACTAATCAGCGGATAACGATCATCTAACCACTTGAGTAAACCACCTGGTGCAACGGATTTAGTTTGTTCAGTCATTATGCTTGACCCCCGGTTTCAGCATCTTCACCGACGCGAATTGTAGTTTCTGTTAAGAAGGTATAAGGCGGAATTTCTAGGTTCGTTGGCGCGGGTACTGAGCGAAATACGCGACCGGCTAAATCAAAACTCGAACCATGACAAGGACAAAAAAATCCGCCACGCCAATTCACTGCCATATCCGGTGAATTTAGCGCCGGACGATACAAAGGCGCGCAGCCCAAATGCGTACAAATACCCACCACAACTAAATACTGCGGCTTGAGCGCACGTGCCGGATTTTTACAATAATCCGGTTGAATCGACTCATTAGATTGCGGATCACGAACCGCCTCATCCAAGTCGGCTAAACGCGCCAGCATTTCAGGCGTACGATGTACAATCCAAACTGGCTTACCGCGCCATGACAGCGTCATCATTTGCCCAGGCTGCAAAGCGCTAATATCGGCTGTTACTGGCGCACCCGCCGCTTTAGCCTTTTCACTCGGTTGCCAAGCTCCCACAAAAGGCACGGCCACAAACGCCGCCCCTACAGCCCCAACCACACCGGTTGCGCCTGCGAGCATTTGGCGACGTCTTAGATTAACCGTCTCAACATTTTTTACTTCAGACATAGTCATGACTTCCTCATGGCTCAAAATTGAGGCTCTATTCTACAGAACCTTTACAACGAACGCCTACCAATAAATCTTTATAAGAAAATAAATAGATTTTATAAGTAGGCAATAAATCATCAAAATTTTCTATAAGAAGCGCTGTGCAAGCCAAAAGTCTGAAACATTAACTACTCGAGGCCAATCACCTGCAATGCAACAGCCATTTGATTACAACAATCTTCAGAAAAATACGCTGGAATTATCACACGAAAACGACCATCAGCGCCGCACATACTGCACCTAAGACACCGACATCACACCGGATTTGGACAATCGACAAACTGTGCATCCAAGCCAAACTGCTCCGTTAGGTGCGCAGCTAAAGCCTTCACTCCCCAAGTTTCCGTGGCATGATGGCCTGCAGCTAAGTAATGAATGCAATTCTCCACCGCCTGATGACAGGTTTGCTCCGATACTTCTCCGCTAATATACACCTGCGCTTGCCAGTCAATCGCTTGTTGGATATAACCCTGCGCCCCACCGCTACACCAAGCAACCGTTTCAATCATCTGCGGCCCCCCCGGAAGATGCAAAGGCTCACGTTGTAGCGTCTGCGCCACACGCTGTTTAAAATCAGCAAACGCCATAGGCTTGGCCAATTTACCTAGACGAACTAAACTCGGTTGACGCCCATTATCGGCTTGTGGCGGCGTAATATCCGCCAACTGCCAACAGCGCGCTAGCTGCGCGTTGTTTCCTAACACAGGATGCGCATCCAGCGGAAGATGATAGGCAAGCAGATTAATGTCATGCTGAATTAGACGACGAATACGACGGTACTTCATACCAGTGAGGGTGAGCGGTTCGCTTTTCCAAAAAAAACCATGGTGAACAATAATTGCATCAGCTTGACGTGCAACCGCTTCATCAATCAGCGCTTGCGAAGCGGTCACACCTAAAACAACACGCTGAATTTCAGACTTACCCTCTACTTGCAAGCCATTAGGTGCATAATCTTGAAAGTGCGCAACCGAAAGCAATTCATCTAAATAGTGCAGCAAGTCCGCTCTTAGCACAAACTCACTCCGTTGCAAGCAAATGCTGTGAAAAGCATTGTAAAAAAGCTTGGTTTTCACTCGGTGTACCAACCGTTACCCGCAAACAATCCGCAAGCCTCCCCCCATTTGGCGATAGATTTTTAATCAGAATGTTATCCGCTTTTAAGCCTTGAAAAATGCGATCGGCCTGACCCGTAGGGACACGCAAGGTAATAAAATTGGCTTGTGTGGGGTATACCTGAATCGGCAAGGCTTGAAGCTGCGCGATTAACGCGGCGCGCTCCTGTTTAACCAGCTCAGCCTGCGCAAGCAGCACCGCTTCATGCTCCAAGGCATACAACACCCCAGCTTGGGTTAATACATTAATGTTGTAGGGTAAGCGCACCTTATCGAACTCATTCATCCACGCTTTATTTCCCACCATATACCCCAAGCGAAAACCAGCTAAGCCTTGTTTGGAGAAAGTTCGCATCACTACCAAATTCGGATAACGTGCAATATCCGCCATAAAACTGTCTTCGGCAAACGCATGATACGCCTCATCCACCACTACCAGGCCTGCAGAAGCCTGAATAATACGTTCGATTTGATCACGTCTAAAGGCATTACCTGTCGGATTATTCGGATAGGCTAAGAAAATCAGCGCAGGTTGATGCTGAGCAATCGCCGCTAACATCGCCACCTCATCAAGACAAAAATCATCTTGCAGAGGTACGCCAACAAACTGCATACCGACAAAGCGTGCGATCATCTCATACATTACAAACGTCGGCGTTGGTGCCATCACCACTCTCTGTGGCGTTGCCAACGCTAACATCAGCAATTGAATAAGCTCGTCGGAACCGTTGCCAAACACCAACGATTGCGACGAATCCAGTCCTAAATTATCACGCAGTTTTTCACGCAAAGCCTGCGCACTCGGGTCGGGATAACGATTAAATGACAACGTACGCATACGCTCAATCCAGCCGCCTTGCATTTCCGGTGTCCAAGCATACGGATTTTCCATCGCATCGAGCTTTATCATCCCCTGCGCATCTTGCACATGATAGGCTTGAATCTGACGAATTTCAGGGCGCACCCATTGAGCAACCGCTTGTTCGGTGGTGCGCATACTTAATCCTTTTTCAAACGATAACGTGCTGATGCCGCGTGCGCTTGCAATCCTTCACCATCAGCCAAAATCGCCGCTACTTGTCCTAAAGTATCGGCGCCCGAGGCCGAGCACATAATCAAACTCGAACGTTTTTGGAAGTCATACACCCCCAGCGGAGACGAGAAACGCGCCGTGCGCGAAGTCGGCAAGACGTGGTTCGGCCCGGCACAATAATCGCCCAACGCCTCAGCCGTATAACGCCCCATAAAAATCGCGCCGGCATGACGTATTTGCGGCAACATAGACTGCGGGTCTTCAACCGACAACTCTAAATGCTCCGGCGCAATCAAGTTAATCATCTCAATCGCTTGTGCCATATCGTCCACAACAATAATCGCACCACGCTCTTCTAATGCGGTACGAATAATTTGCGCACGCGGCATAGTCGATAACAAACGATTCATACTTACATACACCTGCTCGGCAAAATCCGCATCCGGCGTCACCAAAATCGACTGCGCATCTTCGTCATGTTCGGCTTGTGAAAACAAATCCACCGCAATCCAATCCGGATCGGTTTTACCATCACAGACAACAAGAATTTCAGACGGCCCGGCAATCATATCAATTCCCACCGTGCCAAATACCATGCGCTTCGCCGTCGCCACATAAATATTACCCGGGCCAACAATCTTATCAACCTGAGGAACAGATTGAGTGCCATAAGCCAAGGCGGCAACCGCTTGCGCGCCACCGATACAAAATACCCGATCAACACCACAAATAACGGCCGCCGCCAACACCATTTCATTCACTTCACCGTCAGGCGTTGGCACAACCATGATCAATTCAGCCACGCCCGCCACTTTCGCCGGTACCGCATTCATAATAACCGATGAAGGATACGCCGCCTTACCGCCGGGCACATACAACCCCACCCGATCCAAAGGCGTCACCTGCTGACCCAAAATCGTGCCATCAGCCTCGGTATAAGTCCACGAATCAGATTTTTGACGTTCGTGATATAAACGCACACGTTCTGCTGCCAACTCCAACGCATCACGCTGCGCCTGCGGAATGTTTTCTAAGGCCTTGAGCATCCGCGCACGAGGAATCTCCAACTCTGCTGCCGACGACAAGGTTAAACGATCAAACTTAGCGGTAAAGTCTAATAAAGCCGCATCCCCCTCGGACTTGACTCGCTGTAAAACATCTTTCACTACATTATTAACACGCTCATCAGACACACTTTCCCAAGCCAATAAGCGATCCATTTCTTCTCTAAAACCAGCCGCATTCGCATTTAAGCGACGAATATTAAGGTTTGCTTGTGCCATATTTATTTTCCTATTACCGTTTTAAACTGTTCGACAATTTGCTGAATTTGCGCAAACTTCGTTTTATAAGCGTGTTGATTCACAATTAAACGCGAACTGATATCAGCAATATGCTCTAGCGGTTTTAAATGATTGGCGCGCAAGGTATTGCCCGTATCGACTAAGTCGACAATCCGATCCGCCAAACCGATTAATGGCGCCAACTCCATCGAACCATATAGTTTAATCAAATCCACCTGTTCACCTTTTTGCGCATAATAAGCGCGCGCAGAATTAACATACTTGGTTGCAATTTTTAAGCGATGGCCGTGCGCACGCTCCACTTCCGGTCCCGCTACCATTAGGCGGCATTTAGCAATCTGCAAATCCAACAATTCATACAGATTATCTGAAGGGGCTTCCATCAGCACATCTTTACCAGCCACCCCAATATCTGCCGCACCATAAGCGACATAAGTCGGCGCATCAGTGGTACGCACCACTAATAAACGTACGTTTGGCATCGTCGTATCCAAAATCAACTTACGACTGGTATCTGGATCATCTAACGGTTCGATTCCGGCCGCGGCTAAGAGCGGCAAAGTATCTTTAAAAATACGCCCTTTCGATAGCGCAATGGTCAAAGTTTGTGTCATGCTTCACCTCAAGAGCTTAAACGCTGGATATCGGCGCCCAAGCGATGGAATTTTTCTTCAATTCGCTCATAACCGCGGTCAATATGATAGATATGATTCACAATCGTCGCACCGTCTGCAACCAGCGCGGCTAGAATCAAACAAGCCGAAGCACGTAGATCAGTAGCTGTCACCGACGCGCCCTTCAGATGTGCTAAGCCATAGGTGTGCGCTTCATTACCTTGTAAATCAATCTGCGCGTGCATTTTTCGCAACTCCACCACGTGCATATAGCGATTTTCGAAAATCGTTTCTTTGATACACCCCTGCCCCTCGGCCAAACAATTCATCACCAAAAACTGTGCCTGCATATCGGTTGGAAACTTTGGATAGGGATCCGTTACAATATTCACCGCGCGCAGCTGACGACCTCGCATATCTAACGTAATACTCGAATCAGTTTCGCTAATCAAAGCACCTGCTTCGCTAAACTTATCCAACACGGCACGTAAATGCGCCGGTATCACATCGGTAACAGTCACACAGCCTCCTGTCACCGCCGCGGCAGCCAAATAGGTTCCGGCTTCAATCCGATCAGGAATAACGCGATAGCACACACCTTGCAACGCCTCCACCCCTTCGATTTTAATCGTCGGCGTACCAGCGCCCTCAATTTTCGCCCCCATCGCCACTAAGAAATTAGCTAAATCGACCACTTCCGGCTCACAAGCCGCATTACGCAACCACGTTGTACCTTTCGCCAGCACTGCCGCCATCATCAAGTTTTCGGTACCCGTTACCGTTACCGGCTGCATTGTAATATCCGCGCCGTGCAACTGATCGGCTTTCGCGTTAATAAAACCGTCTTCAATAGTGATTTTTGCGCCCATTTTCTCCATACCTTCGATATGAATATTCACCGGTCGTGATCCAATCGCACAACCGCCGGGCAACGCGACCTTAGCCTCACCGAATCGCGCCAATAAAGGGCCCATCACCAAAATCGACGCACGCATAGTTTTCACCAACTCATACGGCGCCTCTTTAGTATGGATATGCGAGCAATCTAAGGTTAAATTCATGTGTTCATCAAGTAACACATCCGTCCCCATTGTCGCCATAAGCTGAATCGTGGTCGTGACATCCCGTAAATGAGGGATATTAGAAAGCGTAACCGGGGTAGGGGATAACAAACACCCCATCAAGATAGGTAAAGCGGCATTTTTAGAGCCTGATGTTTCAACCTGACCGTTAAGTTGAACTCGACCTTGAATCAACAGTTTTTCCATAAATATTACTCAGGGACAGCGGTTTTAATCGACAGCGCGTGCAACTCACCACTTTCAAACTCGGCTTTAAAAATATCATTCACCATACGATGGCGCTGAAGCGGTGACTTGCCAACGAACGCGTCGCTGATAACCTCAACGCTAAAATTACAATCGGCACCGGCCATTTTGACTTGGCAACCCGGCAAAGCGGCGTGAATCATTTGTTGAATTTTCTCTGGAGACATACAAGTTACCCAAAATTTATTAATGGCGTATTTTAACGCCTTTCGTCAATAAAATCAGATTAATCAGCGTCATGAGCGCTAAAAACGCCAAGGTTACCGACAGGCTCAAATACACCGACACGTCCGCTACACCATAAAAGCCATAACGAAAGCCATCCACCATATAAAAGAACGGATTAAAATACGATGCCGCCTGCCAAAATCCGGGCAACGCATGAATCGAATAAAACACCCCACTAAGGAACGTCAGCGGCATAATAATAAAATTCTGAAACGCGGCTAAATGGTCATACTTATCTGACAAAATGCCCGCCAACAAGCCTATCGAACCCATAAGCGCCGCACTTAAAATCGCAAACACGACCACCCAACCTACTGACAACCACTGTAAATCAAATCCAACCCACCCCACAATCAACACCCCAACACCCACCGCTAATCCTCGCACAATCGCCGCGCCGATAAACGCGATATACAGCTCCAGCGGCGAAATCGGACTCACCAACACAAAGGTCAAGTTGCCGTACATTTTTGACTGAATTAAACTCGACGACGAATTAGAAAACGCGTTTTGCAAAATCGCCATCATAACCAAGCCCGGAATTAAAAACTGGCTGTAACTAATCGCCGAAAACGCCTCCATACGTGCATCAATCACCTGGCCAAAAATCACCAAAAACAATAGTGTAGAAACAATTGGAGCAAAAATCGTCTGTACCGACACCGAATAAAAACGTTGCACCTCTTTTACAAAGAAAGCCCAGCAACCATACCCGTTCACACCTTGTCTCCCGTTAAATCCAAAAACACCTCTTCCAATGAGGCCTCACGCGTTGTTAAACCATCGATACACAAACCGTTTTCGCTTAACCAGCTCAACATCTGCTCCATCGACAAAGATTTTTCCAACTGAAACAAAAACCCTAACGCATCCCGCTCCACCAATCGTGCCTGCAACGGTGCGCTCAACGCCACTGTATGCGGCGGACACTCACCTACCGTAACTCGCAAATAGCGATAAGGATGACGCGCTAACAACGCTTGCGTTTTTTCCAACGCCTTTAACTCACCCTGCTGCAAAATTGCCACTTGATCACACAAGGATTCCGCCTCCTCCAAATAATGGGTTGTCAGCACAATCGTATGACCACTGCGATGCAACTCACGTGCAAACTCCCACAGAGTGCGGCGCAAATCGACATCCACCCCAGCCGTCGGCTCATCTAATACAATCACCTGCGGCTTATGCACCAGCGCCATGGCAATCAACACCCGCCGCTTCATCCCGCCTGACAACTGCTGGGTAGTCACACCGGCTTTATCCTGCAACGACAAGCGCTCCAACAACGCATCAATCCATTGCATTTGAGAGCGTCCGCGCAAACCAAAATAACCCGACTGCACACGCAATAAATCGCGGATCGAAAAAAACGGATCCGCAATCAACTCCTGCGGCACCAAACCCAACGCACGCCGAGCCTGACGATAATCACCAATCACATCATGCCCCATCACCTCGATGCGCCCTGTCGTCGGCGTAACCAAACTCGCCATCGCATTAATCAACGTTGATTTACCGGCACCATTAGGGCCAAGCAAGCCAAAAAAACTGCCCTGCGGCACGCTAAAACTTACCCCGTTCAGCGCAACCTGCTGCCCATAGTGCTTGCTTACATTTTCAAATACAATGGCTGCTTTCACGCTTTTGCCTCATCCACAACAAACACCGTTTCTAAGTTATACAAACCAATTAATGTCAGCAAATTCGCCGACACCCCAGTCAAACGCAACGGCAAAGGCGCCGTCGTCTTCGCCTGCAACTGACACAATAACGCCAAGCCACTGCTATCCACACGCAGCAGCGCATGACAATCGACTTCAGTAATAGCGTTCAACTGCGGCTGAACTTGCAGGCCTGACCATATCGCCGCTACCGTATTTAAAGTCAACTCACCGCGCAGAAACAAGCAGGCCTGCTCAAACGAAAAAGGGCTCATTGGAAAGCTTGATTACGTTCTTTCATAGAAGCAATGACTTGATCAAAGCCATTACGCTCGATATCAGCGGTATAGGATTGACGAAAATTCACCAGCAAACTAATCCCCTCCACAATCACATCGTACACCAACCAGTTTTTAGACTGCGCCTCTTGAAACACCCGATAAGCCACATCGGCCGAGCGTCCGTTACCCTGCAACACACGCGTTGGCACAATCACCCGATTATCGCCATCAGGCAAAGGGTCTGCCACATCAATTCGCTCGATACTCAACTTCAGCAAGCTTTGCGAATACGAACGCATGATCGTCAACGTAAATTGCTCGGCAAACGCCTGTTGCTGGGCAGGCGAGGCTTCGCGCCAAAAGCGACCAGCAACATGACGTGCCATACGCTGCGTATCAACATAAGGCAAAATATTTTTCTCCGCAAACTGACGAATTTCACCCGGATTATTTTCCAATTCCGCGGCACGGGTTTTCAACTCCTCCAACACCACAACCGACAAACCAACAACCATTTGCTGAGGGTTTTTATTATCAATCGCCGCCTGCGCGCTCAACGCCAGCAACCACACACCCAAGCCAAACCAACGCACCCAACGACTATTCATTTTTACCCCCCTCGGTTAGCTTCACCATTAATTGACCTATCAAATTTTCCAACACCAACGCCGACTGAGTGTAATTAATTCGACTGCCCGCACTCAGCACCGTCTCATCAGCGCCGATTTCCAAGCCGATGTACTGACTACCCAGCAAACCGGCCGTCAAAATCGCCGCCGATGAATCCGTCGGCAAATCACCATAATCCTGATAAATATCCATCACCACTTTCGCGCGATAAGTTTGCGGGTCAATCGAAATCGACGCCACTCGACCAACCACCACACCGCTGATTTTTACCGGCGCGCGCACTGTTAAACCACCGATATTACTAAACAAGGCATACACCTGGTAACTCGGACGCTCCTGAATAGCACTTAAATTACTCACCTTCAGCGCAATAAACACCAGCGACACCAACGTCATTAAAACCAACAACCCTACCCCTATTTCCACTTTCATCTGCCGAGTCATAAGTGCGTCCTACGTAAACATCATTGAAGTTAAAATAAAATCCAAGCCAAGCACGCCCAAAGACGCATGAACCACAGAACGCGTCGTCGCACGGCTCACACCTTCAGAAGTCGGCACCGACTCATAGCCCTGATACAGCGCCACCAGAGCCACCAATACGGCAAATGCAAACGCCTTGATCAGCCCATTAATCACATCATCATACCAATCGACCTGCGCCGACATTTGAGCCCAAAACGCGCCATCGTCCACGCCCAACCAACCAACGGCAACCGCATACCCACCCAAAATACCCATCGCAATAAAGATAATCGCCAACATCGGCAATACGATAATACACGCCAACACGCGTGGGGCGAGTACAAACCGCACCGGATCCACCGCCATCATCTCCAACGCCGACAGCTGCTCGGTTGACTTCATTAGCCCCACCTCAGCGGTTAAGGCGGAACCGGCACGTCCAGCAAACAGCAAGGCCGCTACCACCGGCCCCAACTCCCGAATCAACGACAGCGCAGTCATTGTTCCTACCGCCTCTTCCGAATTATAAGTCGATAAAATATGATGCCCCTGCAACCCTAGCACCATACCAACAAACAACCCCGCGGTAACAATAATCGGCAAGGATAACACGCCGGTAAAATATACCTGCTTCAACAAGCGCCGCATCTGCCAAAATGCTTGTGGCAGCGCACCCAGTAAAGCTAAAGTAAAAAACGTCATTTTCCCCACGCCTTGCAAGCTATACAAACTCGCCCGCCCCAACGCACCTAGCCAAACAATCATAGCACCACCTTTGCGCCCCAAGGCGCAACCGGATAATGCATCGGCACCGGACCATCTGGCAACCCCTGCAAAAACTGCTTCACATACGCCGAATCGGAAGCGCGCAATGCCTCTGGTGTTCCCTGCGCCACAATCCGCCCTTCTGACAAGACACACGCCTCATGCGCAATCGATAACACCTCGTCCACATCATGCGACACAATCACACTACTGAGCGATAAACTACGATTGAGCTTAGCAATCAAACTCACCAACACGCCCATCGTAATCGGGTCTTGGCCAACAAAAGGCTCATCATAAAACACCATTTGTGGATCCAAAACCATCGCCCGAGCCAACGCCACCCGCCTCGCCATGCCCCCCGACAACTGCGCCGGCATTAAATCATGCGCGCCGCGCAAACCTACCGCTTCCAACTTCATCAACACTAATTGCGCCAACAGCGCCTCCGGCAAAGAAAAATGTGCGCGCAATGGAAAAGCTACATTTTCAAACACCGTCAAATCCGTCAACAACGCCCCGCTTTGAAACAGCATCCCCATACGTTGGCGAAGCCGATATAACGCGCCACGACCCAAACGATGCACATCCTGCCCATCCACTAAGATACGTCCACTATCGGGCTTAAGCTGGCCGGCAATCAACTTCAACAAGGTCGTTTTACCCGTTCCGCTCGGCCCCATAATCGCCGTTATTTTTCCCGGAGCAATCGCCAAATCTAGGCCATCAAAAATCACACGCTCACCGCGACGAAAACGCAGGTTCTCAATTTCAATTAAAGGCCGATTCATGCGGACATTTCCTTATCCTTAATTTAAAGTGCAGCAACGACTTAAACCACTTAATAGCCCAATAATTCCGCAAGCGTTTTAAGCTGATGCAACTGAGCAGGCGTCACTGCCTGCGCGGCAACAAAAAAACCAACTTGCGTCGAATGGGTGCCCAAACTGGCGACAAATGCCTTTAACAACGCCGCCTGCTGCTTCGCCTCATCTGGCAGAGCTGGCAGCCAAGCGCAAGGCGCACCGCTCAACACCCACCCCTCATGCGCCCATTGCCAACCAGTACAGGCCTGCTGACGACTCACGCGAGTGACGGCTAAGTCATACCAAGTACACTGGGCGCTGGGCCAAGCCTCATCAAACACCAACACCCCCATCAAGCCATCCGCTAACGTTTGAGTCACTAATGAGGCCTGCTGAGCGCTGATAGCGTCAGCATGATCAATTCGCAAATACAAGCCACTGCCTTCGCGCAAAACCGCCTGTAGTTCGGCTAACTCCTGCGCCGTCCAAGCCTGCCATTGTGCCTGCGCAATCAATGCGCTGCGAAAATCATTCAGGTAATAATCAAAACGCCAATCTTCCGGCAATCCCTCAGGATAATACGCCTCCAGCCACGAGCAGGCCTGCCAATCATCCACCCCAACCGAAAGATTTTGTAATGCCATCTAACGCCCTCCAGCCATAAAATTCACTTATACACAAACAAAAAAATGTATAATACCGCCGATATTTTTTCGCCGCAAAGCCATTAAAAGAGGCGAATTGCGCTTTTTGAAATCTGCACTAGTGTATAGCGAGATACCTATGACGACAACCTTCCCCTTACTGTTACCGATTATTTTATTACTTGTCGGTTTGACCATTTTAGTATGGAGTGCCGATTTATTTGTTGAAGGTGCTGCCAGTACTGCGGTTCGCTACAACGTATCGCCGTTGGTTATCGGCGTAGTTATTATGGGCTTTGGTACCTCCAGCCCGGAACTTGTCGTCTCCATTATGGCCTCGCTCGAAGGCAATCCTAATCTCGCCATCGGCAACTCCGTTGGTTCCAATATCACCAATATCGGTTTAATTCTTGGCATGACCGCTCTACTCGCTCCGGTGCTGGTCAAATCCTCGGTACTTAAGCGCGAATTGCCAATTTTATTGATTGTCACTGCGCTCGGTATGGTTCTTATCCTCAATCGCACGCTCGGAATCTACGACGGCTTAATTCTACTCTCCACCCTCGTCCTCGTTCTTATATGGATGATTCGCGCCAACAAAAACGTCCCCTCCAGCGACCCGCTAGTGCAAGAAATTAATGAAGAAATTGGCGAAATCCCCAAACTCTCAAAACAACGTGCCTTCCTGTATCTCATCGGCGGCTTAGTACTCCTAATCATCAGCTCACGCATGATGGTTTCCGGCGCAGTGGATATTGCGCAACACTTCCAGGTACCCGACTTAATTATCGGCCTCACCATCGTCGCCATCGGCACCAGCCTGCCTGAACTTGCCAGCTCGATTGCCGCCGCGCTAAAAAACGAAGTAGATATGGTTGTGGGTAATATTCTAGGCTCCAATTTATTTAATATCACCGCCGTGCTCGCGGTACCCGCCATACTCGCACCACACATGATTGACAGCGCCGTCCTCACTCGCGACTACCCTATTATGATTGGGTTTACGATTGCGATGCTTCTTGTTGCCCTACCCCGCAAAGGCAATGCCGTTATCTCGCGCATCGAAGGGTTTGTGCTTTTGTCGCTATTTGTCGGCTACTTAACTTTGCTATACTTTAACACCGTCAACCCATAACCCAAGTAAACGGCATGAATCAAATTCAACAAAAAGCAAGCAAAATCAAACTATTACTTCTTGATGTCGATGGTGTACTCACAGACAACCGCTTGATTTACGGTGACGACGGTCAAGAATATAAAGCGTTTTACACCCGCGATGGTCACGCCATGGTGTTGATTCAAAAAACCGGTATCGATATTGGCATTATCACCGGACGCACCTCCAAGCTAGTCGAAAACCGAATGCGCGACCTCAAAGTCAATCACCTCTACCAAGGTGTACCCGACAAACTTCCTACCTTTGAGGCACTCATGACACAGCTGGGCTTAGCGACTGAACAGGTGGCTTATATGGGAGATGATATTTTAGACCTGCCAATATTGCGTCGTGTCGGTCTATCCGCTTGTCCGGCCGACAGCGACCCAGAAGTACTTAGCCGCGTTGATTTCATAAGCCAATATCCCGGGGGACGTGGCGCGGTGCGCGAACTGTGCGAGCGCATTATGAAAGCGCAAAACACTTGGCAAACGCACCTCGATTTCTACCTGCGCTAAGTATGCTCAGCAAACGCCTCACAGTCTTTATGCTTATGGGTGCGCTCGTTGGACTAGGGTGGCAGTTTTACAACCAACAAGCCACACCCAACCCACCGGCCGCGGATACCCGCTTAGCGCAATCGGATTGGATTATGTACCACAGCGAAAGCTGGCGGATTCAACGCGCCACACCAAACCAACAGGACTACCTGCAAGCGGCACTGGCCAGACAACAAGACGACGTACTGTATCTCGACACACCATTATTTATCCGCGTTGAACCAGAGCAACAACTCCAAATACGCGCGGCACACGCCGAAATCCACCAGCAAAACACCTTTTATTTCAACGGTGACGGCCACATCTTGCGCCAACAAGCCGACCAACAACACCATCTCTACGCCGAAAAATTTGTCTACCAACACGACCTGCAACGACTAAGCAGTGACCAACCGGTCATCCTTCGCGGCGAGCGTTACCAAAGCCAAGGCACAGGCTTAATTGTCCAACTTGATCAACACCAACTTCAACTCCTTTCCGAGGTCAAAACTTACTATGCGCCTTAACCTACTTTGGCTTAGTCTGAGCCTACTGGCATTGAGCCCAGCAGCCTGGACACAAAACAACAACGAAGCAGGCCTGCCAATAACCATCGAAGCCGACAGCTTAGTCGCACAAGAACAACAAGGTATCAGCCTCTACCAAGGTGATGTAGTGGCCACGCAAGGCCGTTTCAGCCTACAAGGCGAGCAACTCGAAATCACCCATCCAAACCAACAGCTAGAACGTCTGCACATGAGTGGAAAACCTGCGCAATTCAAACGCTATCTTGAACAACAACAAGCCTGGGTGAGCGGCCATGCCGATACGATTATCTACCATGCACAAAGCAAGCAAATCGAACTGATTGGCAACGCCTATATTGAACAAGAAGGTACACACACCATCAGCGGACCTACGCTCTACTACGACCTCAACAAAGAAACGCTCCAAGCCAATGGCAGCGTCGAACAACCCGGACGCGTTTCAGTGACGATTACCCCGCAATAAAGGACACACCATGGCACACTTTTATGCGCGAGGCCTAGCCAAAAGCTACAAAAAACGCGTTGTCGTCACCCAAGTTGATTTAGACATCTATAGCGGCGAAGTAGTCGGCCTGCTTGGCCCAAACGGTGCTGGCAAAACCACAACCTTTTACATGATGACCGGTTTGGTACGACAAGATAAAGGCCAACTATTTCTTGACGATCAAAATATAGGCGAACGCTCGATTGACCAACGCGCTAAGCTTGGCATAGGCTACCTGCCGCAAGAAGCTTCCGTGTTTCGTAAACTAAGCGTGCGTGACAATATTCTCGCTATTTTGGAAATGCGTGCCGAATTAAGCCAAGCGCAGCGAGAAAGCAAGCTGCAAGCCCTACTAGACGACCTACAAATCAATCACATCGAAAACCAACTCGGGCAAGCACTATCTGGCGGCGAACGCCGGCGCGTAGAAATTGCGCGTGCGCTGGCAATGGAACCCAAGTTCATCCTGCTCGACGAACCATTTGCCGGTGTAGATCCCATCTCGGTAAAAGAGATTCAAAGCATCATTCAACACCTCAAACACAAAGGTATCGGGGTGCTCATAACCGACCATAACGTGCGCGAAATTTTAGGCGTTTGCGACCGCGCCTACATTTTACACGCCGGCACCATCCTCGCCCAAGGCGAGCCGCAAACCCTGCTCGACCACCCCGATGTCAAACGCTTTTATCTTGGCGAGCACTTTCGCGCCTAAGCCCAAACGCAAGGCGAACAGTATGCGCCCTTAAGCTTTTATCCGCCTTTGTGCTATACTAATGTTAAATTTTTACAAAAATTTGACCTAACAAGACCTAGGCGCAAACCCTGCACCTAAGTCAAACAACCGGACAAGTCATCGTCTACCCATTTGATGGCTTTAGCGTGTAACGCGTGCAGACTCGTTACGCAACAAGGCTTTCTAAATTCATCCCCAAAAAATATAAGGAGTCGGGAATGCAAATTAACATTACAGGCCACCACGTCGATTTAACCGATGCACTCAACGATTATGTCAAAGACAAATTCGCCAAATTGTCACGTCATTTTGATCACGTCACCAATGTTCACGTGATTTTAACCGTTGAAAAACAAGGCCAAAAAGCCGAAGCAACCGTTCATGTTTCCGGTTCGGATTTGTTTGCACAACACCAAACCCCCGATATGTATGCGTCCATCGATGGTTTAGTTGACAAACTTGATCGCCAAATTATCAAACACAAAGAAAAAATCAGCGACCACCATCAAAAATCCGGTGGCGTTAAAAGCATGAACGCCGCCGCGCTCGAAGACTAAGGCGCATCTCGTATAAAAAGGAGCACTCATGCTCCTTTTTTGTTTTAAACGAGTTAATTCTGGGCACAAAACGCCAATCACAACTAGCGTTTGTTACACTTCGCCGTGACTGATTGATACAAACAACCATCTGCAAAAATCAATGACTGAATACTGAAAAAACTCCGTGCCTTCGTGTCTCTGCGGTGGAAAATGAATGATCGATAAACCCTAGCGCGTGCCAAGTTATGTGACGACCAAATGGCGCGTTTAACTTTTTTGCTCATATCAGTGGCTTGTGCAACAGCATTTAGCAGGCCTGCTAAACGTACGCTACTCAACACACCGATGTGTCAGGCTTAAAACTGATTAACCATCTACTGTTTAAATAAGCAAACAAAACTTTTCATAAAACCGTATTATCAACCCACTATAATACGCGCAAAAAATGACAAGGAAGGCGTCATGGCCGATACGCAACTAGATGAAATTAAACAAACCGATTTGCTAATCGAAGCGGCCAAAGCAGAACAGCAGGACGCCATTCGACTATTGCTGAGCAATATGGCGGCAGAAGACATTGCCGACGTACTCGAAGCCACCCCCCCCAAGCTGCGTAATAT
>Ga0172377_10001299_pt1 | contig 24968 bp, 21 predicted proteins | sample Pumphouse3metaG_FD_119749 | JGI IMG/M metagenome (GOLD analysis project Ga0172377, IMG submission 119749) | Leachate microbial communities from a municipal landfill in Southern Ontario, Canada - Pumphouse #3 metaG | ecosystem: Engineered > Solid waste > Landfill > Unclassified | place: Canada... | reverse complement strand
CAGTCATTATACTGTTCTTGTATATATTTATGGGAAGCGAGGTACACTCACCATCAAATATACCAAGCGTTGAATATGTAAAAGTAATCCCCTACCTCATCGTCATTGTCACAGCTGCAGCCGGTGTTAATGTAATGGGAGTACTTACACTCGGAATAGCACTTACTGGAACTATCGGAATAATAGATGGTACATATGATGTGTTCGGTTGGTTTAAGTCTATGGGAGACGGTATAATGAGTATGGGCGAACTTATAATCATAACAATGATGGCTGGCGGCATGCTCGAAATTATCAAGAAAAACGGAGGTATAGACTACATTATAGAAAAGATGACAGCTCATGTCAGAGGAAAGCGTGGTGCGTATATGGCAATAGCAACAATAGTAAGCATATGTGATATCTGCACTGCCAATAACACAGTGGCAATTATAACAGTTGGTGGTATTTCAAAAAAAATATCAGAAAGATTTGATTTGGATAGTCGTAAGTGCGCAAGCATACTTGACACCATGTCATGCTGTATGCAGGGACTCATACCATATGGAGCACAAATACTTATGGCCGCTGGGCTAGCTTCCTTAAACCCCGTATCAATTATGCCGTACCTGTATTATCCGTTTACAATAGGCATAGCATGTATATTGTCCATACTCTTTAGATATCCAAGGAGGTATTCATAATCATATTATTGAACGATGGATGTAATTAAAAGAAATTTTTTCAAAGCCATACGTTCCGGCGTATTTAATACAAAAGAACAGCTAGAGCCGATGTCATTATTCAAATGGCAGCAGTTAGTAAATCTTGCCATAAAGCACGGTTTAGCTCAATTTATAATAAAGGCTTTACAAGATGAGGAAACACATCCATGTTTCTGTTTTCCAAATCAGACTCTTGCCGAATGGGATAAAATAAGGAAAGACAGCGTACTCAATTCAAAGCCTTTATACGATATGGATGAGTATAAAAATTTGAGGATGAACAATTTCTTTCTGAACCGACGATTAAAGAAAATAGTTCATAACGAACTCCATAGCATAGATACTAATACAGAGACATTACGCCTACTCTCTTTATATATTTCTATTACAACCCATATTTTGCGAGACGGCATACAACTTAATGAGATAATACGGTTAGGATATTTTCTAAGGAGAAATGGCGACCGTGTTGATTATGTAAAATTTGAGAGTTGGATAAACCGTTTAAAGATGCGCCATATAGTAACACTCGAAAGTAGTGTGCTTATACAACTTTTTGACTTTTCGCACGACGAGTTCCCTTTTATGGATAAAGAAGAAGAAAATGCAAAAGAACTTATATTAAGAGACATTGGTTCTTTAGGTGCAAGAGATATGCACTTCAGTCAGGGTAATGGTGCCTTTGTACACAATAAAAATAATCGCGCCACACTTTGGCATATCTGCCACAGTGCCAGACTAATGAAATATTATCCATTAGAAACAACAAGTAATTTTATCCATAGTTTTGCAAGTTCATTATCAGAAATAGAAGAATAATACATAACATAACGTCCGAATTAATAATTTTTTCAATTCTTCGTTATCTATTTTCGATATTAATAATTAACTTTGCAACCAAATGCGAATTATATAATGAGAAAATATATATTATTAATAAACATAATTCTATTATTCAGTATAAAGATATTCTGTCAGAATCAATATGATGTGCAATGTGAAGATACTTGCAGTCATATACATGGTATAGACCTTAGTCACTATCAAGGTAAGGTTTTTTGGGAAACTGTTGGAGACAATACCAAAATGGCATACGTATATCTTAAAGCCACAGAAGGCGGCAACCGAGTAGACGATAAGTTTGAAGATAACATTTTTATGGCTCACAGATACAGTCTGAAAGTTGGTTCGTACCATTTCTACCGTCCATTAGCCGAGCAGCAGAAACAGTTGGACAACTTTACATCACAGTGCAGGCCTGGTGAGCAAGACATTATACCAATGATTGATATAGAAAACAAGCAAGGCCTTAGCAATGAAGAATTTTGCGATTCCCTTTTCAAGTTTTTGGGAATGGTCGAAAAGGCATACCATCAGAAACCATTGATATATACATTCGCCAACTTCTACGATCATACTCTATTAGGGAAAATTGATGATTACAAATTGATGATAGCACAATATACTAAGCGTGAACCGATGCTTGCAGATGGAAGAGATTTCATTATATGGCAGTATACAGGTAAAGGTCGTATCAATGGTATTAATTCGTTTGTAGACAAAAGCCGTTTTATGGGTCATCATGGATTACGCGAAATCAGATTTCGACATTAACAGACAAAAGTATAAACAAAATAAATAAAATAATAAGCAATGGCAATCATTAAATGTCCTGAATGCGGTCGTCAAGTTAGCGACCAAGCACAAACTTGTCCAAGTTGTGGTATAGAAATAGCCGGGAAAGTAACTAAATGCCCTGATTGTGGGGATGTTTTCTTCAAATCAGAAGGTATGTGCCCTAATTGTCACAAACCATACGTAAGTGGAGGTGTTTCAGCTACCCCACGTCCAGAAGCTACTGCTAGTCCTGTAACTCCAGTTCGCCCTGTAACAGAAAAGACTGAGACAAATCCAATAAGTGGCCAAGATAATAATGGAGGTAAAAACACAGAAGAACCCAAAAAGAAGAGCCACACAGCACTTATTGTTTCTTTTATTATTGCAGCAATAATTTGTGCCATCTGTTTTTACTACTACAGCGATGCAAAGAACAACAAAGAGCAAGATGCATACGAACAGGCAATGGAAAGTACAGATCCTGCTGTGCTGCAAAACTTCCTTGATACATATGAGGATGCACCGGAAGCTCACCGCGATAGTATCGAGTCACACCTTACATTGCTAAAGAAAGGTGATACAGATTGGACAAATGCTCTAATAAGCAATTCAAAGAGCGCTCTTCAGGAGTATATAGATCAGCATCCTAACAGTTTACATCTAGGCGAAGCTAAACACAAGATAGACTCTATCGATTGGGCTGGTGCAAAATCTGCAAACACTGCTGAAGCATATCAAACATATATGCAACAGCATGCTGATGGTGAGCATATTGACGAGGCAAAACAGAATGCAGATAAAGCTTCTGCAACAGAAGTTAGCTCAGAAGACAAACAGATGGTAAGTAGTCTTTTCCATGAGTATTTCAGTGGTTTGAATAGTCGTGATGAAGGTACTGTAACAGGTACTGTAACAGGAATACTTAATAGTTTCCTTGGAAAATCTAACGCTACCAAAAATGATGTAGTTATGTTCATGAAGAAAATCTATAAACCAGATATAACTAATATGGTATGGAGAGTGAATAATGATTTCCATATTGATAAGAAACCAGCTGCAGATGATGGTGAATTTACTTACGCAGTTACATTTACTGTAGATCAGAAAGTAGAAAAGACTGATGCTAATCAGAACAGCCTTAATACATACAAAATTAAAGCGAAGGTTTCACCAGAAGGTAAGATTTCAGAACTTAACATGATAAAGATAGTTCAATAGTACATAGTCATAGTACTACTACTAAATATAATAGCTTAATATTTATACCAGCAGTTTGTTATAAAACCATACGGTAAAATATTAAGCTATTTTCTTATAAACTAATAGAACCTAATTATAGCGTTTTATTTTCTTATACCCTTTTCATTCAAGAAATGATCAAGCATATATGAGCTATAATTATAGTTTTCATCCATTATCTTTCCGTCACGATCTACCATTACATAGTGTGGTATACCATTGAAGTGGAACAGTTCGCGCATATACAGATATTCAGCATCCTTGAGATAAACACTAGGAAAACCTTTCAGGTGCTTTGCTACATATTCATTATAATCATACTCTGAAGGTGACGTCCCTACTCCTGTTATATACAGAAATTGGAAATCGGAATTGCCCTGCATCTCTTTACGAAAATGTGCCATCTCTTCAATTCCAGCACGGCATGGGCCACAAGTCGTTCCCCAGAAATCAATAAAAATATACTTGCCCTTGTATGGAGCTATCAGTTTCTTAAACATCCGCGATGCTTCATTATCAGGCAACTCGTAAGGCTTCTTTACATTATTTATCTTACTTAATAAGGCTTTAGCATAGCTTATTATTACAGGATTCTTGAATATATTTGGTTTTACACTCATATCTCCATTTGCTATCATTTTCTTATATTCATCCCCAAAAATACGACGAAGCGTAGACAATTGCCATAAGAATGTACCCTTAAACTTATCATACATCGTGTAAGATAGTGCTATTTTAGAATAATTACAGTTCAAGTCAAGTGTTTCGTCATATAAGGTATTATTGACTTCAAACCTGTTTAAAAACATACTGTATTCGTTATTAGCTAATGCCACCTCATCATCGGTAGGCATTTCTTTCATAAAATCATAGAAGTTTTTTTCAATAGGTACTTTAAGAGAAATATTGGCCGTATCTTTTCTTGCATAGTAATCTCGTGTATCTACAAAATCCAATAATCTATATCCTAGAACAGTTGCTTCGCGATTACGCTTAAGATGGGCTGCTTTAGGGGTATAATTATCAACTGTAATTATTGAATCAACCTCTGCTTTCCTTTTCTCATAAAGTGGAACAAATTTTTCAATAACCTGAGATGGAGTATATTTCATCGCTTCTGGTTGATATAACTGATTCATTGTTTGTAGATATTCTGATCCATAAGCATAAAAATCATCTTTAACTTGTTTACAGATATCAGCAGTAGGACTTGTGTAAACTACAGGGATATTATGATTAAGACGATATTTTGTGTATAATAAATCATCCATATTCACCTGAATATCAATGTGTTGTCCAGGCTCTATGTAAAATGGAATAACAAAATCATTTATCACAATATGGCTTTCGATAGGATAATACAAAATTAATTTTGTTTCAAAACTACCATCAGGACTTATCTTTACTATTGTAGGATAGTCCTGCCGTGTAAGTTGATTACAGCAATAAATAATACCTGTAGTTAATCCAAATTTTGGGTTATATCCCTTAAGGTATCCTGTAATATAAGCAGAATCCGTCCTGAAAAAGTTATCTTTTGTGAAGTCTTTACCACTATCTTTAGGCTGGTCTGTTGCTGCTTTCGGTACTTGATACACAAAAGGATTTACCTTTTCTTTCTTACCAGCCATGGATATGCCCCATATCTGCCAAGAACTTTTGTCATCATTTTCTTTCCAGTCCATCTTCTTAACGCTCTTTGGTATTACAGGATAAACTATAGAGAAGTCCATTTCTCCGGATTCGGGCATATACATCTTTTTGTTCGGATCAAACCCTTCGAAACGTATCGGATAGAAAAGTTTGCCGGTTTCTGTATCAGCAAGAAATACAGAATCACGAAGCTGTATCCAAGAGTGAGGAATAAAATGTACATGAAAGTACAATTTAGTCTCTTTAGATGTCTTTTCTATTTTGGTAATAGAAAGTATACATGTGGTTCTGCCTTCGAAAGGGGGATTGTAAATAACCTTTGCGGTTACTTTTACTGTACATATTATCAGAAAGAGTAATATGAATAATGATTTACTTAAATGATAAGTTGTTTTCATACTATAAATGGTCTTAAAATATAAAGTTAACAAATATTATTTACGCAAATATAAAAATTAAAAACCAAAGGCACAAATTATTCTTATAGATGTTCTGTAAAAAGAGACGTTAGGCAAAGTATATGTAACATATATTACTATATAATATTAATATAAATAGAATTACCACCAAACTTTTTTAAATAATAATGCCACTTTACCACTAGCGCTGTGTATCAAGCATTTACAATGATACAAATACCACAAAACATCACCCTAATACCACTCTAAAATTGCGAAACACATACAATAACTATTAAAGCATAGTTTTTACATTGTCAGAGTATTGCTTTTGCAGTGCCTGAGCATAGCTCTTTGACTATCGGAGCATAGCTATTACACTGTCGGAGCATAACTTTTGCAGTGCTTAGGCATAGCTCTTACAATGTACGCAAGTATAACTTTTGTGATGTAGAAGTTATGTATTATAAAAGTGGTAGTTGAGTGACATTTAGTGGCGTTTCAATGAATAGCCACCAATAGTTAAGATACTATATATCAATCATTTAAGATATAGAGTGGTATAGTGGTATTATTTATTAAAAAAATACTGTAAAGTGCATGAAAGACTACCTGACACGAAGAGTGTCACCAACTTTTATCTGATAATCAGGTGGTAAATTATTCATCTTATATAGATACTTCAAACGTATACCATATATCTGGGCGATATCATACATACTCTGCCCTGGCCTTACTATATGGGGAACTTTCTTATACGCCTTGTCTGCCTTACGGCGTTTTTTCTTAAGATATACTATATCACCAGGACTCAATATGTCATCTTTATCCCGTTCATTATAACGAGCTAAAGCCCTACGAGGGATATCTACTTCTTTTCCTATGCTCTTAAATGTATCTCCAGATCTTGCTTTAAGATAATAGTTCTTATTATACATATATATAGGATGAAGACCTACACCATAAGCTGAAGATCTGTCATGACCAGTACGTCTGGCAATAAATTTATCATAGTTGCGCTGACTGTCAAATTCATCCAGTTTATACAACTGTATTATATTAATAAGACTCAGTGCATAATTCGGATTAGTAGCATAACCACACTGTTTCAGTCCATAAGCCCATCCTTTATAATCTGTTACATCCAAGCTGAATAAAGACCGGTATCTCTGTGAATTTACAAGAAACTTGCTATGATCTTCATAACTGTCATATGCGTTGTCGTAAGCCCGGAAGCATTCGTTTACATCATCATCATCCTGATAAAATGTTCCACCTGTCCAACCATGGCATTTTATACCAAAGTGATTGTTACTGCGAATAGTCATAGTACTAAGTCCGGCACGACTCTCTAAAAGGCCTTGCGCAAGAGTAATGCTAGCAGGAATATGATAGCGCAACATCTGCTCTATCGCCAAATCCTTATATTGATTGATATATTGCTGATACTGATAATTCCACCTTGCCTGAGCTGAAAGCCCTAAGGATATGATAACAGTCAATAACAATAATATTACTTTCTTCATTTGATTTATCTTACCTTTTTGCAAAGATACGCCAATTATGATTGATAACAAAATAAAAGCAATTAAATTTTGAATTTATGGATTTTAATACTATCTTAGCACCATGATTATTTAAACACAATATATAATGAAAACAATAACATTGAAATCGAATATTCAATTATGTAAACCCGAAGAGCTGTCTGAAGAGGAACAGACATTAATTAAAAAAGCAATCGAGGCGACAAAAACATCTTATGCCAAATATTCGAACTTTAAAGTTGGCGCCGCAGTTTTGTTGTCAGACGGCAACATTGTAACCGGCAGCAATCAGGAGAATGCATCTTTCTCTATGACAATGTGTGCTGAGAGGAACACAATATTTGCCGCTAATGCTATGTATCCCGATAAAGGAGTTGTAACTCTTTGCATTGCTGCCAAAAATGTAAATAACGTACTGCTTAATAAACCAATATCACCATGTGGGGCATGCAGGCAAGTCATATTAGAAGAGGAAGAAAGGTATAAACACCCCGTGAAGCTGCTGTTATACGGCACAGAAGGTGTATATGTAATCAATACAATAAGAGACATATTACCATTAGCCTTTATTGATGATGACATGAAATAAGAACAAAAACAATTATTCCAATATTAAAATAGTTTAAATATTGGAATAATTACAACTTAATATTTTGTACATTCAGAAAAAGTATATATATTTGCAAACGAAATCAAGACAATGAACAAGATGAAAGAAAAAGAGGCATACGATAAGCTATTGAGTTGCGGACTCAAACCATCAGTACAAAGGATGGCTATTATGCAATACCTTCTGACACATTTTACACATCCAAAAGTGGAAGATGTCTATGCAGGATTGAACAAGAAGATGCCTACTTTGAGTCGTACCACAGTATACAATACCTTACGACTACTGTCAGACCATAAGGCTGTACAGATGATAACAATTGATGAACATCGTGTATGCTATGACGGTAATACAGATCCACATGTTCACTTTTACTGCAAGGAATGCGAAAAAGTGATTGATATGTTCGATCAAGAAGCGCCAGAAAGTCCTGATAACAAAATGATTAACGGGAATCTAGTAACTGACGCACAGTTATACTATAAAGGTATTTGTGCTGAATGTCTAAAAAATAAAAAACAATAATTAATATTTAAAATCAATCGATTATGAAAAAGAAATTTATTTGCACAGTTTGCGGTTACATCTACGAAGGTACAGAAGCTCCAGAAAAATGCCCTATTTGTAAGGCTCCACAGTCTAAGTTTGTTGAGATGAAAGATGATGATTCACCAGCTTTCGCTACAATGCACGTTCTAGGTGCAGCAAAAAAAGAGAATGCTGATGAAGAAATGCTTAAAGATCTACACGCACACTTCAACGGAGAATGTGGTGAAGTTGGAATGTATCTTGCTATGGCACGCCAGGCTGACCGCGAAGGATACCCTGAAATAGCTGAGGCTTACAAGCGCTATGCATGGGAGGAAGCTGAACACGCATCTAAGTTTGCAGAACTTCTTGGTGAAGTTCTTGGCGACACAAAGAGCAATCTTGAGGCTCGTATCGCTGCAGAGCGTGGCGCTTGCGAAGACAAATTCCGCATCGCTAAAAATGCTAAGGCTGCCAACATGGATGCAACTCACGATACTGTTCACGAGATGGCAAAAGACGAAGCTCGTCACTGTGCCGGATTTATGGGACTTTACAAGAGATACTTCAAATAGGTCGATATATTATTTATACAAACGAGTGATGCCGGGGGCGGAATTTTTCCGCTCCCTTTTTTGTCTTATACAATATTGATGTCTATATGGCGTTTATATCTATATGAAAAGAATTATCCTGTTTATACAAATTATAGTGTCATTATTATCTATTGTAGCTTGTAATGACAATGATAGCTTTTCTGAATCAAAATCAAACATTCTTTCCTTTTCGAGTGATACAATTAAGATGGATACTGTTTTTTCTAAAGTTCCTTCATCAACAAGGTCTTTCTGGATTTATAACAACTCAGGTGATGGAATAAGAGTAGCTTCAATAAAATTGGAAAAAGGTAATCAAACAGGATTCAGAGTAAATATTGACGGCACAGATCTAACTTCTAGGGGATATCAAACTTCGAATGTTGAAATAAGGAAAGGTGACAGTATACGGGTTTTTGTAGAATTAACATCTGGATATACTAACGAACTGGAGCCAAAGAAGTTGGAAGATAATATTACATGTTTACTAGAAAGTGGCGTAACGCAAAAAGTCAATCTGAATGCATGGTCGTGGGATGCTACCGTAATGCGTAACAGCGAAATAAAAGGAGACACTACTTTATCATCAGAAAAACCGATTATTGTATATGGGATTCTTAAGGTGGATAGCAATGCTACTTTAGGAATAAGCGCCGGCACTTCTATTTTTTTTCATGATAGTGCTGGAATAGATGTATATGGAACATTGAAGAGTATCGGAGATATAGGAAAGTTTATTACTTTAAGGGGAGACCGACTTAATAATATGCTCGAATATCTGCCATACAACATGGTGAGTGGACAATGGAGAGGCATTCACATATATTCTTCATCTGTAAATAATGAAATAGGATTTACTGATATCCATAGTAGCGAATACGGTATTGAGTGCGACTCTGCATCTACTTATAATTCAAAATTAAATATGTATAACAGCATAATACATAATTGTAAAGGGAACGGATTGACTTTATATAACTGTAAAGCCAACATAGAAAACTGTCAGATATCAAATGCTCTAGGAGATTGCGTAGCTATATATGGTGGGAATGTGAGCATCATGAATACAACTATTGCTCAATTCTATCCTTTCGATTCTGAAAGAGGTGTCGCTCTGAGGTTTGCAAATAAATATAACGAATGGAATTATGCATTATCTTCTTTACGTGTTACAAATAGCATAATAACAGGTTATTCAGATGATGAATTGATGGGCGAAAAAGATAATAATGATATAGACTTCAATTATAATTTTGACCATTGTTTGATCTGCACTCCACATATTGACAATGACAAGTCTATGTCGAACATTATTTGGGAAGCACCTGACAGTATTAATGCTCAAGACAAAAATTTTAAGATTATAGACACAAAAAACCTGCGATACGACTTCAGACTTAATTCTCAATCAAAAGCCATAAACGCAGGCATTGCTAATTCTCTAATTTATGATCTTAATGGAAAGAAGCGTGATGACACGCCTGATCTTGGTTGTTACGAATATTAATTCCAAGCGGATCCGCTCTGCATTATAAATTTTATTTTTTTATCTTTAGACAACAAAGGTCTCCTCCAAGTTCCTTTTCTCACAAGAATAGTTGTTTTCTTATTTGCAGGTGACATGTCTACAGCCTTCTGAATATCAAAATAGTCTCCACTACCATCTTTGGCAACTGTAATATCATAATGACGAATATACTTTTTAAGCGCAGGCACCTTTTTACCTATTTCATCAGCTAGTAGCCCGGCCACAATATGGGCACCATAAACATTATAATGTGTATTATCCTGTCTGCCTTTTGGCAATGAAGGCTCTTCACCGGGATTAAACCACATATGCAACTTCTTTGATTTCTCAGGTCCCATGCCTTGTTCTAAATCATGAGTTATCTTATTAGCATCAACAAAAGGTACATTCATTTCTTTTGCCACATTACGTGGTGAAAGAAGATAAGCTCCATGTGTATCAACCAGTGTTTTTCCTTCTTGAAGTCCAACAGATGAATTTGTACGTAAGTCATCGTCAGTAACAGCAGTCTTACTCTGTGAGAAAATTCTGCGTACTACACTATTGAATAATACAGGAATACCACCCTTGCTCCTTGTCTCAAGAACGAATCTACGCAGATTAGCATCAAATGTTGAGCCTGGCTCTGTATGACGGTCGGCTTTAGGTTTCTCATCATTATGACCAAACTGAATAAATACATAATCACCGGGTTTGATTTTGTCGAGGACTTCCTGCCATCTGCCTTCATCAATAAAACTCTTTGAAGAACGGCCGTTTAAAGCATGATTGTCTATACGTACATCTTCACTGAAAAAACATGGAAGTACCATACCCCATCCTCTCTCAGGAAGACCTTTGCTGATGTCCTTGTTTGCCATTGTCGAATCCCCTATCATGAAAATTGTTATAACATGATCTGACTTGAATGATGAAAGGATCAGGATGCACAACAGAGTGCAGATAAGTGTTTTAGTTTGTTTCATAGTTTGCATTTAAAATATAAGGTTGGCATAGTCTAAATAGACTACACCAACCTTTACAATAATAATACTTATTCAGTAATAATTGAAATCAGCTCTTCAGGTGTAACAAGTGACTGCTCACCTGTTGTCATATTCTTAAGAGTAACTTTGCCTTCGTTCATCTCATTATCGCCGGCAAGAGCAACAAATGGAATTTGTTTGGAGTTAGCATAACTCATCTGTTTCTTCATCTTGACCGAATCAGGGAATATCTCTGTACGTATACCTGCTGCACGGGCTTTAGTTATAATTGGTAGGCAGTACTCTGTTTCCTTCTCACCAAAATTGATAAATACCAGTTGTGTCGTATTTATAGCCTCTTTAGGATATAAATCAAGAGTATTAAGCACATCGAAAATGCGGTCTGCACCAAATGATATACCAACCCCACTCAAACCAGGCATACCGAATATACCTGTAAGATTGTCATATCTACCTCCACCTGTAATACTTCCCATTGGCGTGTCTAAAGCCTTAACTTCAAATATGGCACCCGTGTAATAGTTCAGGCCACGTGCTAAAGTAAGATCTAACTGTATTTCGTTCTTTAATGAGCATTTCTTAAGTGTGTCAAGAATAAAACGTGTCTCTTCGACTCCTTTCATTCCTATTTCCGACCCTTTTAGCACCTCTGCTATTGTAGCCAGTTTCTCATCATTTGTTCCACTCAGTGAGATGATAGGTTGTAGTTTTTCTATCGCCTCAGCACTGATACCATCGGCAGCTAGTTCTTCATTTACGCTTTCAAGACCGATCTTATCAAGTTTGTCTATCGCTACGGTAATGTCTACAATTTTATCTGCAGCGCCTATTACTTCAGCCATACCTGTTAGGATCTTACGGTTGTTGATTTTTATCTGAACTCTGACACCAAAACGTGTAAAAACAGTATCGACAATCTGCATAAGTTCAACTTCATTCAATAAAGAGTCACTTCCTACTACATCTGCATCACACTGATAGAATTCACGATAGCGACCTTTTTGAGGACGATCTGCTCGCCATACTGGTTGTATCTGGTATCTCTTAAATGGTAACTGTAATTCCTCTCTATGCATCACAACATAACGGGCGAATGGTACAGTGAGGTCGTAACGCAAACCCTTCTCACAGAGTTTTGCTGCCAGATGGAGTGAACTTCGCTGCGATAAGTCTTCATCAGTGATCTTATTCATATAATCACCACTATTCAGAACCTTAAACAACAGTTTATCTCCTTCTTCACCATATTTGCCCATCAGCGTCTGCAGAGTCTCCATAGCCGGAGTCTCTATCTGCTGAAAGCCATAGAGGGCATATACTTGTCTAATTGTATCAAAGATATAGTTACGCTTTGCCATCTCTATAGGAGAAAAGTCGCGCGTACCTTTTGGAATACTTGGTTTATTCATTCTTACACTCTGTTATTTTCTTACAATTGTCTGGTCACGGTCAGGACCTATTGATATAATCTTGATAGGTGTCTCCAACTGTACCTCAAGGAAATTGATATAGTCTTTGAATGCCTGTGGAAACTGATCTTCACTGGTAAACTTAGTCATATCTGCGTTCCATCCTGACAATTCTTCATAAACAGGCTCAATGCCTTCTTCTATATCATAAGGGAAATAATCAATTTTCTTACCATTCTGCTTGTATGCTACACATGCCTTGATCTTGTCAAAACCATCAAGTACATCACTCTTCATCATTATCAACTGTGTAACACCGTTGACCATAATAGAATAACGCAAGGCCACAAGGTCTATCCAGCCACAACGACGTTCACGGCCTGTTACAGCTCCATATTCATGACCAAGGTCGCGTATTTTAGCGCCTGTCTCATCAAATAGTTCTGTAGGGAATGGACCTGCACCAACACGTGTACAATATGCTTTCATTATACCATATACCTCGCCTATCTTGTTTGGACCGATGCCAAGACCAATGCATGCACCGGCACAAATAGTATTGGATGATGTAACAAATGGGTATGAACCGAAATCTACATCAAGCATTGTACCTTGAGCACCTTCGCAAAGAATGTCCTTACCAGAACGAAGAATATTGTTTATTTCATGCTCTGAATCCACAATATGGAACTGTTTAATGTATTCGATACCTTCCATCCATTTTCTCTCAACTTCTGTTATATCATAATCATAATTGAGAGCCTTTAGCATTTTATCATGGCGTGCCTTATGTGCGGCATATTTCTCTTCAAAATTTTCAAGGATGTCACCAACACGAAGACCATTACGTGAAACTTTGTCTGTGTATGTAGGACCGATTCCCTTACCAGTGGTTCCAACTTTATTTTTACCTTTGGCAGCCTCGTAAGCAGCATCCAATATACGATGTGTAGGCATGATGAGATGAGCCTTCTTTGATATATGAAGACGTCCCTTTAGATCGTGACCGCTCTTCTCCAAATCCTTTGCTTCATCCATAAAGAGATCTGGAGCTAAAACTACACCGTTGCCAATGATATTTACTTTGCCGCCCTGGAATATACCAGAAGGAATGCTGCGAAGTACATATTTCTGACCTTCGAATTCAAGAGTATGCCCTGCATTTGGGCCACCTTGGAAACGAGCTACAACATCATACTTCGGAGTCAATACATCGACTACCTTACCTTTTCCTTCATCGCCCCACTGGAGACCCAGCAGAACATCTACTTTACCTGTTTTCATTTTATTTATATTGTTTCTTTATTCTTCTTTTTTGCATCAATACACCTACGTCTCGTCATTTGTGCCTGACAAGATGTACATATACCATAAATAAAAACGGAATAACCGTTTTTATGAAATCGCTTAAAATGTGTGTTTGAAATTGCTTTGTCTATTTCCTTTGATTTTACTTCTGTGACTTTACCACATATTGTGCAAACACGACGGCAATGGCCTTTGCTGTTATAACATGCTTCATACTTTGTTCCTGACTGCGTGTTATATCGAGCTACTAAATGTATCTCAACAAACAAGCCCAATGTATTATAAAGTGTGCCTCTACTAACTATGAAATTACAATTTTTATCTAGATATTCATTTAATTCATCTATTGTAAAATTGCTTGAAAGAGTATATACTGCGTTCAGGATAGTATATCTTTCAGACGTCTTGCGACGCTTAGTTGTTTCGATATATTTATCCAATATTTCTCTGGCCGCAGCTTTTGCAATATCTTCCATTCTACACGTTAATAATATAATCGCACAAATTTACAACTTTTTATTCGAATATTTTTATTTATAGATTAAAAAAGTTGTAAATTAAGACTTTTCATAGCTCTTTTTGCTATTTGCTCATATTCCTCTCCAAAATCGGCAAAATGTCTTATACTATTTATTGCTGCCTTCTTAATGGATATATTATCGCCCAGTAAAGCGGTCTTAGCCTGGTCAAGAAATTCGTTTATTCCTCTTTCATTAGGCTCCAGACCTTTAGAAAACAGACGCGAAAGAATATTATAACCACATAATTGATATAAAATATTATCTGAGGCAATCCATTCGTATGCTATAACAGGTGCATACTCCAATTTCTGATACAAATACATTGCAGCCACTTCTGCTATCTCTTGTGTAGGTGTCTGTTCCATCCATAAGTCTGTTATTTCCGGAAGCATTCTATCAATTGGCATTATCATTATGGCTAGAATCTTACACTCACGTATATCTTCTTTCCATAATTCTATTGCAAGATCATAGTCTGGTCCTATTTCTTCTGCTTGTTTTTTTAATAACGGAAGAGGAACACCCCAATTTATCTTATATACTATACCTTTTTCACGCATAGATTGTGCGGCAACACCGTTCATCATAAGCCTGAAACTCTGTTTAATACTCTTTAGTCTTTCGTGTGTTTCTTCGTTCATAATGATATTATCACATTACTGAATAATTTTTGCTGTATCTTAGCATCTGATGTTCGTATGTCTCAGTATAGTCTATTGCGACATCAGTTATATTACCTTCATCATCAATAACAGGAGTCATTACAGGATTTATAAATCCTTTATAGGGAGCAAGATTCAATTTTTTGTATCTTTCGAGTATTTCTGTATGCAACTGTGCATCAACTTTTACAGCGTACGTCTCTACAATGAATCTAGCTGCCTCATAGTCGCCTGTACTTTTAATGCGTTGTATTTCCGCAAGCAACTCTGCAAATAAGGTACGTAATTTATGATAGTCATTGATTGCTATATATGTTTTACCATCTTTTTGCAACATCTCTATCACGTTTTCATTTTTCCCTTTTTCAAGACACCAATGAGCAATTAGCGAACGGTTGCGCATATGAGCTTCTTCGATTATATGGCCAGGTTTAATACGTGTAAGTTGAGTCATAAGTCCATTCATTATATATGTATAATAGTTTGACTTATATGCCTCTTTATCCGGAACAATACCTAACTCAACAAGTTTATCATCTGCAATATAATATAAGCCGAACAGGTCTGCTCTTGCCTCTTCAATGGTATTACCGTAAGCCTTAAGCGCATCTGGGTCTACACCAGATAGTAACTGACCGCTTCCATGACCTAAACATTCATGAAGGTCTGTATGCAACTCGTCACAAATATCACCGTATTTGTCAATAAGCTGGATCGTTTCATTATCAATAACAAATTCTTCTTTAAAGCCTGAACCTTTGGCTGCCTTATTATATGCGTAAGTAAGATTACTTATTGTGACACTTTTACTTCCATATTGTGCACGGATCCAATCTGCATTGGGCAAATTTATACCTATTGCAGTAGATGGATATTCGTCGCCACCCAACATAGCCGCTGAAACTACATTGGCAGATACTCCTTTCACTCTTGGTTTTCTAAATTTAGGGTCTACAGGGGAATGATCTTCAAACCATTGTGCATTATTACTTATAGTCTTTGTACGTTGTGTGGCTTCAATATCCTTTATCTCTACTATGCCTTCCCATGAACCTTTCAAACCAAGGGGGTCACCATAAACCTCAATAAAACCATTGATAAAGTCAATGTCTCCTTCAAGCGAGTTTACCCATTGAATAGAATATTTATCGAAGTCTGATAAATTGCCTGATTTATAATACTTTATAAGTAAACTAATAACACTTTCTTGTTTCTTATTTTCGGCAACTCCTTTTGCTTTTTCCAACCAGTAAACTATTTTACTAATTGTAGAGCCGTAAAGACCATTTTCTTTCCAAACCTGTTCTTCTATTACTCCATGTTCTTTTACCAAACGTGAATTAAGACCATATGATGGAGGTTGCTGTGTACAAACCTTTTTTTTCTCTGCATAAAACTGCTCAGCTTCATTTTGTGTAACACCACTATAATAATTGCAAGCAGAAGTAGCAACAATATCAACTCCGTCTGTTTGATTAACTCTCTTTGATAATATGTCTTTATCAAATATTACAGGGCATAATTCATCACAAAAGTCCTTAACTGACTGATTTTCAGATAATGGAAGATGAGATGGTTCTATTTCGAATATTACTTTACGTAAATAAGATTCTGAAAATTCCGGATCAAATTTTTCACAACCGTAATGATGATAAATACCATTTGAAAACCATACCCTTTTAAGGTATGTAACAAGACTTTTAAATTCTTCGCACTCTCTATTACCAGAGTATTCAACAAACAGAACCTCCAACATCTTGCGGATGCGGAGGTTGTATTTGCCGAATTGATCAAATGTAATATCCCTTCCCCACAATGTGGCTTCGGAGAGATAATATACTAATTTTTTCTGTTTTATAGATAGTTTTTCAAAATCATTCAAACAATACCTAAGCATCTGTAAATCTGCAAAGTGCTCATCCGAATATCTGAATTTTTCTTTCTGCATTTATTCTTACTTAAATTCAAGGTTTACAACCTTTTTTTACCAGGTTCTTTAAGAGCTTTGGGATGCTGAGAAATATACTTCATCTTGTAATCTCTAGGAGTCATATTCTTTATCTTAAAGAAAGAAGCATAAAACGACTGACGATTAGCAAAACCTACCATGTCACTAACATCTTCCATGCTAAGATCATTGTATCTCTTATCTACAAGAATAGACATAGCCTCTTCGATACGGAACTTGTTTACAAAAGAGGTATAGTTCATGTGAAATTTTACATTTACCACAGCTGAAATATATCTTGTATTAGTTCCTAAATCTTCTGCTAAATGCTTTGCTGAATAGTCTTTATCCTTATATTTTTTCTGAATTAAGACTATGTTTAATATTTTCTCCTTTAATTCATCCATAAGACTTGGTCTTACCAAGCCTCGATAACGCGCATCTTTTTCCTTCTTTTCTGTAATGTTATACTTTGCCATACCTGAATGTATTTATTTGTTACTTAAAATTGAGGTGCAAATATATACAATTTCTAATGAAAAATCAAGCTTTATGGTATTTTTTAGTAAAAATAAACTAACTTTGTATACAATTCAGATGATTATGGAAATTAAATATTTATTAAAGCAATATTACGGATATGATTCTTTCAGACCCAATCAGGAAGAAATAATAAATGAAGTAATAAAAGGGAATGACTGTATGGCGCTTATGCCTACTGGCGGAGGTAAAAGTATATGCTATCAGATACCTGCCTTGAACTTACCTGGAACGGCTGTTGTGTTATCACCGCTAATAAGTCTGATGAAAGATCAAGTGGAGACTCTTAAAGCCAATGGTATAGAAGCAGAAGCACTCAATTCTAACAATGACATAAACAGTGATACTGTTATAAGAAGGAAATGCCTTTCAGGTGATTTAAAGTTGATTTATATGTCTCCTGAAAAATTGATATCAGAGATTCCATATCTCCTAAAAAGTATAAAAATTTCATTGTTTGCAATAGACGAAGCTCATTGTATAAGTCAATGGGGGCATGACTTTCGACCCGAGTACTCACAACTAGGTATTTTACATCAAGAATTCCCAAATGTTCCTGTACTCGCACTTACTGCTACTGCAGACAAAATAACGCGTGAAGATATAGTTAAACAGTTAAATCTAAAAGATCCTAAAATATTTATCTCATCATTTGACAGACCTAACCTTAGTTTGACTGTCAAACGTGAATACAAAAAGCCTGAAAAATTAAAATATATCTTTAATTTCATAGACAACCATAAAGGTGAAAGTGGCATAATATACTGTCTAAGCAGAAAAAATACGGAAATGATATCAAAAGTTCTTAGAGAACATGGATATAATTCTGCTATATACCATGCTGGTCTGTCTGCTGAAGAAAGAAATAAGACTCAGGAAGCATATAAGAATGATTTAGTACAAATAATATGTGCAACCGTAGCTTTCGGAATGGGTATTGACAAGAGTAACGTAAGGTGGATCATACATTACAATATGCCTAAAAGCATAGAGAATTTTTATCAGGAAATTGGTCGTGCCGGCAGAGACGGGGCTCCTGCTGATACTGTATTATTTTATTCATTAGCTGATATTATTCAATTACAACAATTTGCAAAAGATAGTGGACAGCAGCAGGTAAATATGGATAAACTACGTCGTATGAGGGAATATGCAGAATCAAATGTATGTCGAAGAAGAATTCTTCTGAATTATTTTGGTGAACAAACAGACAAGGACTGTGGAAACTGCGATGTGTGCGATAATCCTCCTATTAAATTTGATGGTACTATAATAGTACAAAAAGCATTGAGTGCGGTAGCACGTACTAATGAAGAAATACGAGTTTCTACAACAATAGAGATTCTAAGGGGTATAAACTCAACTACGGTTATACGTAAGGGATATAGCCAACTGAAGACATATGGCGTAGGACGTGATATAACATCCAACGACTGGCAAGATTATATTCTACAGATGTTGCAGATGGGATTTATAGAGATCGACTATAGCGAATCGAATCATATTAAAATAACATCTAGCGGATGGGACATTCTAAAGGGTAAAAAGCGAACTCAACTAGCTGTAATTGACCATAATATAAAAGTGCAAGCACCAAAGAAGAAGCACATACACCTAGAGATTCCGTCTATAATAATACCAGGAATGGCGCCAACTGATGGGCATGAGGACATGCAACTATTTGAAGCTTTACGCGCTTTGAGAAAAAGACTCGCCGACGAACAGGGTTTCCCTCCTTATATTATTTTATCAGATAAAGTACTACACTCCCTAGCAATCAATAAACCCAAAACAATAGAAGATTTTGGTATGATATCTGGTATTGGAGATTTCAAAAAAGCCAAATATGGTGAGCTATTCACAAAAATAATAAGAAATTACTGATCGCTGCGTAACGTTATAGACGACTATTCGTAATCGTCTATAACATTATTCATAAAATCTAACATCGGTTTAGCAACCTTATATATGCCAACCATCTCATCAAGCCATTTTTCTCCATCAAAGAACGTATCAGGTACTGCTTTCCAGCAGCAATAGTCTTTCATTCGGAGATATTGAATATGCTCATAATCTTTTGGGAAACCAGAAGGACATGTTTTAAGGTATTCTAATCCAAAGCCTTTTGGTGAATTCCATCCTTTATTTTCAGCCTTACCAAAAAGTTTGATGAACTTATCGTTTTCTACACATTCGAGCCATTTTCCTTCATTTGACATTATTTCATTACGACAAGCAGTCAGTATATTTGTTGGCAACCAGTAATTGCCAACAGAAAGAAGACAATGCCCCGGCTCTAGATGTATATAATATCCTCCGTGCATAGATTTTTTACCATGGGCCGATATATAGGCTCCTATGTGATTCTTATATGGTGACTTATCAGGAGAAAATCTCGTATCACGATAAAATCGATATGTGGTATCTTTAACCTGAATATTCTTAACAGAAGAGTCAAATTCAGCAATTCTGGAAATAGCTCTTGTAATATCTTCCTCAAAGTTTTTTTTAACTTCAAGGTATTCATCTTTATGCTCCTGAAACCAAGGTCGGTTATTGTTGACGGAGACATCTTTTAGAAATTGTATTATTCTTTTAGCATCCATATTTATTATAATTTTGAACCATCAATTAATTTAGGACAAATATCATCAAACTCACATGTAGAACAATGTGGTGCTCTACTTGTACATACATATCTACCGTGTAAAAGTAGCCAATGGTGTGCATTTGGTATATCCGATTCCGGAATATTGGCCATAAGTTCCTGCTCTACTTTGTAAGGAGTATTTGACTCCTTACAAACAAGTCCAAGACGATGACTTACCCTGTACACATGGGTATCTACTGCCATAGTAGACTTGCCAAAGGCAACAGCTTGAATCACATTTGCCGTCTTACGCCCTACCCCAGGCAACTTTATCAAATCGCTTATATCATCAGGAACTTCACCTCGAAAATTTTCAACAAGCATTCTTGACATTTCAACAAGATGCTTAGCCTTCGCATTGGGGTATGAAACGCTTTTTATATATTCATATATATCTTCCTGATCAGCTTTTGCCATAGCTTCTGCTGTGGGATAATGTCTAAATAGTTCTGGCGTAACCTCATTTATTCGTTTGTCAGTACATTGTGCACTTAAAAGAGTAGCCACCAGCAATTGAAATACACTTCCGAATTCAAGTTCGGTGGTTACATTCGGCATATTTTTACGAAAATAATCTAATATATAACGATATCTTTCTTTTTTATTCATGATAATGCAAATATACGAATAATTTCATATGCTTACAATAAATAAAAAAATATTTGTAGCAAAAAGAGATAATAAAAGGATATAATAGAACAAAAATGCCGCCTTCTTCATTATAAAGAAGGCGGCACTATAATTATATTTAAAATTATTTTCCTCCTTTTGCCTTAGACAATTCAGTAGAAGGTGAATAAGATTTGTTCAAACCATTTACAACATCTGTAGTGATATCCAATGCTTTATCTGCATAAAGAAGATTATCACCGGCTTTACTCAAAATCATAGAATACTTTTTATCCTTATTATAGATTTTCAAAAAATGTTGCAAACTATCACGCAGAGCTTTATTGTATTTAGTTTGTTCTGATTCGAATTCACTAGAAAGACGCTGCTGTAGAGTCTGCAAATCTTGCTGCTGACGCTGGAGATTAGCTTGGATTGCTTGAGCCTGTTCGCGTGTATATGCATTAGCCTGAGCTTTCTGTTGAAAATTAGCAGCAGCAGCCTGTAAAGCTTGTCCTTTCTGAGCTAGAGTTGCCTGAATATTTTGACCTTTTTTCTGTAATATCAAAGAATAGTCCTTGCAGAATTTGTATTGATTCATAAGAGAGTCAACCTCTACATAAGCTATTTTCATATCGCCAGGAGCCGCTTTTGAAGTCTGTGATTTCTCATCCATTTGTGGAGTTGATTTGTTACACGATGTCATCGTGATAGACGCAACTGCAGCTAGCATGACAGCGCCAAAAATGTTTTTCTTATTCATTATCATTAAATTTATTTGTTTATTTATATTTTACTTTATCTGATGTTTGTCAACACACGCTTAAATGTCTTTATCTGTAAAAATGGATATTCTTCGTCATCGTCTAGAATTGTCCTTTACATGCTAACAGGAAAAGCGCCCGTCTTTTACTAATATGACTTTAATGCATAATATTGCTATACTTATAGCAATTATTAACACGCTCAATAATAATGTCTCATCCATTTTTCTTACTTTTGCGTTTAAATTGCGCACAAAGATAGTGCAAATTAGCAAAAGAACAAAATAAAATATAATAAATAAACATTTTATAATGAATAAAAATGAATTACAGCCGCGATGTGTATTCGAGCAATTCGCGAAAATCAATGAGGTGCCTAGGCCTTCTAAGCATGAGGATAAAATGATTGAATATCTCAAAAACTGGGGTAAGGAGCATAATCTTGACACTTTAGTAGATGAAACTGGTAATGTAATAATAAGAAAATGTGCGACTCCTGGATATGAAGACCGCGGAACTGTTATATTACAAAGCCATATGGATATGGTATGTGATAAACTTGTCGATGTGGACTTCAATTTTAATACTGATGCAATACAAACATATGTAGATGGAGAATGGCTTAAAGCAAAAGGAACCACTCTAGGTGCAGATGATGGTATTGGTGATGCCATACAGCTGGCTCTTCTGGCTTCTGAGGACATCGAACACGGACCTATTGAATGTGTTTTCACACGTGATGAAGAAACAGGACTTACAGGTGCTCATGGAATGAAGGCTGGTTTTATGACTGGGAAAATGCTTATTAACCTTGACAGCGAAGACGAAGGACAGATATTTGTAAGTTGTGCAGGCGGACTAAGCACAAAAGCCATTTTCAAATTTGTAAAAGAAGATGCTCCTAATGGTTATTTCTTTATTAAAGCTCAACTAAAAGGTTTAATTGGAGGTCATTCAGGCGACGATATTAATAAACATCGCGCAAATGCTATAAAGATTCTAACAAGATTCCTTTATAAAGAACAGGACAAGTATGATATACGTATTGCTCAATTTAATTCAGGTAAGATGCATAATGCCATACCTCGTGACGGTTATTTTACAATAGCAGTACCTAATAATGCAAAAGAAAATATTAAAGCAGACTGGAATATATTTGCGAGTGATGTAGAAGATGAATTCCATGTTACTGACAAAAATATGATTTTCAACATGGAATCTGCAGATGCTGAAAAGGTTTTGCCTGCTAATGTTGGTTCTAACTTTATAAAATCAATGCAAGGTATACATAACGGCATTTTAGCTATGTGCCAGGATGAAGCTATTTCATGGATGGTAGAGACATCAAGCAATGTAGCAAGTATAGTAACTACAGATACGGATATAACAATTGTTGCATCTCAACGTAGTAACGTAATGAGTAATTTAGAAAATATGGGCAATACTATTAAATCTGTATTTGAATTAGCAGGTGCAGAGGTATCCCAAGGAGACAGATATCCAGCTTGGAAAATGAATGCTGATAGCAAGTTGACTAAGATTGCTGTAGATTCATATAAAAGACTCTTTGGCAAGGAACCAAAGGTTTTAGGTATACACGCAGGCTTGGAATGTGGTCTATTCTCAGAGCGATATCCAGACCTTGATATGGTTTCTTTTGGTCCTACTCTACGTTTTGTTCACACTCCAGACGAATGTCTGTTTATTCCAACAGTACAAATGGTATGGGATCACTTGAAAGAAATATTAAAGAGCATTCCATCAGCATAAATACGGTAACGTTATTAAAAAATATCAATAATAAGAATCCAAGCTAGCATAATGGCTTGGATTTTTTTACACTATCAGCGAACATACATTATTTATTATTGTTCTTTTGCAATAATAATTTTATTACCTTTGCAGCAATAATAATAAAAAGAAATAAAAGAAGTTCTATATATGAAAAAGGTATCGTTGTTGTTTGTATGCTTAGGAAATTCCCGCTGCTGAGGGTATAACAAGAAAAATAGCTGAAGACAAAGAAATATTAACACTATTAGATATAGATTCCGCTGGTATTGGAGACTGGCACATAGGACAACTTCCTGATGCTAGGATGAGAAAACATGGATACATACATGGATACAAATTCAATAGTAAGGCAAGGCAAATATGCATGAACGATTTTAACCGTTTCGACTATATCATCGCAATGGATAAAGATAATTATTCATACTTATCAAATATAGCTCCTAACAAAGAATGTTAAAAGAAAATTTTACGTATTAGCGATTATTTGAAGTTATACCCCAATTATGACAAGATTCCTGACCCATATTATGGAGACGATGATAATTTTGAAAATGTGATTATCCTTCTTGAAGATGCATGCAAAAATTTACTACTTTCGTTATTCAATAAATGAGTCTTCTTTATTCAAAATAAAGGCTAAAGCAATATATAATCCATCAAGGCATAAAAAAAGTAGCTGAAAATCAGCTACTTAATTATTTCATCCGTAGTGGGTACGAGAATCGAACTCGTATGCCAAGATTGAGAATCTTGTATCCTAACCATTAGATGAACCCACCGTGGCTAGTTGCAAAAGTGTGCGGAAGCTGGGGGATTCGAACCCCCGGAACGGTTACCCGTTCGGCAGTTTAGCAAACTACTGGTTTCAGCCACTCACCCAAACTTCCTTTTGGTACAAACCGCAACACTTTTCTCAAATGCGAGTGCAAAGGTAAAGGATTATTTTTGATTACACAAACTTTTCATTGATTTTTTTAAAAAAAGTGCCAAGATTAGAATCATAGGTTATCGAATCCATCACAAATGACAATATACTTAGCCAATGAATGAATATAACATAATAATATCCTCCCTATGCCAACATCTTGTCAACATACTGGCGTACTTCTTTTCTTGCCGCTCCAAGATAATTCTCCACCCTCTTATAATTTTCGCCCAACGTCTTTGATATTTCAGAAACCTTCATTCCATCGTATATGCACATTTTATATATATGACGTTTTTTATCAGATAGAAGCACTATACCTTTTTCTAATATTTGGTTTATCTCATTTGCTGAATATATAGATAATGTATCATTGTTGCTGCCTGATGTCGCTGACTTAAAATAATGTTCGTATTCATTAATCAAACGGTG